>Ga0123357_10002271_pt1 | contig 21300 bp, 13 predicted proteins | sample TergutEmb28metaG_FD_89873 | JGI IMG/M metagenome (GOLD analysis project Ga0123357, IMG submission 89873) | Embiratermes neotenicus P4 segment gut microbial communities from Petit-Saut dam, French Guiana - Emb289 P4 | ecosystem: Host-associated > Arthropoda: Insects > Digestive system > Gut ... | reverse complement strand
CCCCCCCCCCCCCCCCCCCCCAATTACGCCCCTCATTCTGGTAAAATTGGATAGCCGAGCTTTTATGAGTAGTGGCCCACAACTATTACAAATCATCAGTGAAGCTGGTAAAAGTAATAAATCTGTACAGACTTGATGTTATTTGTCACTTGCTGACAACTTGGCATACTTTATAACAGTTGTTGGTAATTGTCACAAATGCAACTGCTTGATCAAGCAGTTGCATAAATGGTGAATAAAGAAGCAATAAATACCATACAGTTCTGTACTACTTGTATTTCCTAGTAAATTGCAAAAATAATGACAGATATAGTTAGATGTCCATAGGTTGTAAGTTTCATGTGCATGATGGATATCTATCAGTATTAATTCCAAATTTGAAATCAGTGGGGGGTTGAATGCACTTGAAACCTTCTTGTACTTAAGAAGGGAAACTTCAGTGATGGACAATGCTGTACATATTATTCAATGTGACCATGTGCCTCACACTTCACCCACACAATTTTGTATGATGGCGGGCAGCACAGTGCTTGTTGCTATCCCAAACTGCAATTAGCCAGGGTCACTGTATCTTAATTCAGTGTACTGCACTTAATACAAGGGTTTTACTAGCTGCATTTTCTTCCACAAGATCTATCGGGTGTTATAACTTCCACAAAGTGGTAGTTTTTTTATCCGGTGGTGTTATGATGAAGATAAAGGCGAGGCTAGATACAGCAAACAATTGTTATTTTGGTTTAATAACGCATCTTATTTTAAAACTGTGGTCATGTGAAGATAAGTGCCTCAATACCAGTGCTAACATATGGCTCCAAGGCTTGGGCTATGGGTAAATAATGTGAGAATCTTCTTAGATACTTTAACAGTAAAGTTCTATGGAAAATATTTGGCCTGATACTTGAAAATGGATGTTGGAGGAGGCACAAAAACTCCGAAATATATAAGTTTTATGATGACTATGATGTTGTGCAATGTATTAAGCTTGGTAGATTTACATGGGCTGGACATGTGCTGAGGATGAAAGAAAGTGATCCTGCAAGAAAGTCTTTTGGACTAAACCAGGAGAAAATGGAGATAAGAGGGTCAAACCAAAGTTGGGGTGATGCAATTAGTTAGAGGAGGATGTCACATGGGTTGGGTGCATTAATTGGAGAATTAATGCTCAGTCAAGACAGAATTGGAGGAAGTTGGTTGAGGAGGTCATGTTGTATATGTGTTATACAGGCCATTGTGTAGGTGCTGAACAGTACAGATTTTTGTAAGAAAGTTCATACTTTACCAATATTGTATGTTTATTTGATACCGCCTTCTAGATTTAAAGAAGGTGCTGGAAGTGATTTTCTCTACTTCATAGATATTCATCTCATTTAACAAACATGTTATTTATTGGATGTCCTAATTTTCCTGATAAAATTGAAGAAACTGCATCCTTAATTAGACTGTCTTTGGTGCGAGGATTGTCACTGTACATTTTCTACTTAGAGACAGCAATCTCCTGCTTCTTAATTGTCACCAAAACACTGAATAAACAATACACATAAATGTCAGCAGCATGAGCTGCTGCACTGTCTTGCTGAAAGAAGACGTAGGTGTCAGACTGTGTGTAGCCTATCAGTGTCAGTTTATGGTCTCAGAGAAGAAAATGGGTCCATTGATCCTATGTGTACTCTTAGCATACCATACATTGGCCTTAACATGATGTGATGACTCTTTATGTGTTAACATGGGATTTTCTGCAGGTGGACACCTCTTATTCTGAGAATTCACATATCCACTGACATGAAACAAAGCTTCCACACAAAACAGAACAAGCATGGTGTCTGTTTCATCATCACTCACTCCATGAAGATACCAATTCTGAAAACTCACTTGTTTCATGATATGCATCATAGAATTTATTGCGCTTCATTCAAACAGTTCACAGCTATAAGTAGACAGAGAATTCATATTTATTTACATATATATATATATATATATATTTATTAATAGTATTCCAAAATCCATATACAGGAGTTCATCCAATGGATATAGGAACATTCAAAGAATAAGTAATTTGGCTCTATGCAACAGAGAGCCTGTCACTAAGATAGGTAGTCTAGAATAATTAATATAATGGTAAAAATTTAGAACAGAAATTCACATTAAATAAGTAGACACAAATAAATACAAATTTACAAATACAACTTCAAAATAAGTTAAAATATATAATGTACACACTTACAAGCTAACTAAAATACATACAAAGTGCGATATAAAGTTTATAAATTAAAGAAGTAAAGGAACAGTGCATATTGAGTAAGTACAGGGAAATTTAATATAATTTTACAATATAAAAATATAGAATAAATAAACACAGTAAGAGTTAAATATTACCATTTGCTAAAAAATTCATCTAAACTGTAAAATGAATGTGTTAGCAGATAGTGCTTTAGAGCAATTTTAAACTTTTCAGGCTTGCTGAAGATGTCCTTAATTGCCTTGGGAAAACTGTTAAAAATTTTAATGCCGCAATAATAAACTACCCTTCTGATATATGGCCAGATATACCTGAGGCAAGTGTAAATCATTTTTTCGTCTGGTATTAACGTTATGGTATACACTATTTGAAAGACTATGATAAGCAGCTGGTTAGAGTGTCAGACTTTTATCATGCTTAATAATTAAATTAGTTCCCCCACCCCCAAGAAATACTTTTGGAAAGTTTTGCTTTACACAAAAAAAATCAGTCTTATAAACTGCCACATTTTTGTGTTTATAAACTTATTATCTCTTTCAGCTACCATATTATGTACTTTGTTGTAGAAATGATTTGAAACAAGTTGGATTATTTTACATCCAGCCCTTGTTTTAAACCAAGCTGCATCACTGAAACAGCATGTGTACATCAAAAATGATATTCCCATCAGAAATAAGGGACTATCCTAACACAACACAGCCAGCCAAAGAGAATTTAACAAAAAATGAGAGAGCACAAATTAAGACGTTGTGTAGATTGGCAAGGCGTGTTAAAGCAAAAAGGTATAAAACAAGAGCTGGGTGTTTATATAGTTTATGCAACATGTAGCAAAATCAAGGAGTTTCCATACTGACTGTGAGATGCCACTACTGCTGCTAGCTCAAGCTTCTACCAGTAGGTGTCGATCAAGTGTGCAGAGTTGTTTACTGCTTCCTACATGGCTGTAGCACGTGTGACTGTAGAGTCATGTCTTGTTGAGTACAAGTATGTGTTCTTCCACTTGTAACTTTGGTGCACCTAGAATATAGCAGACTTGAAAGAGCGGTGTGTTTACATCAAATTTTGCTTTATACTGGGGAAAAATTGCTACAGAAACTTCCAAAATGTTAAAAGGTGTTTCTGAAGACCAGATAATGGGAAGAACACATGTTTCTTATCGGTTATCTGAGTTCAAAAGCAGTGTGGTCTATGCTGAAGATGCTGAATTATCTAGACATCCAATAGAAAGCACAACAGATGAAAATGTCAATTAAAGGAACCTCTCCTCAAATACTGAAATATTAATACCTGTAAAGTTCCTAATGTATGTGGATTTCATTTGTGGCAATTAGGAGGATTTTAAAAAACAATCCAAAAATGTGTTACATTAATGCTAAATTCACAGCCCACACTTGGTCCCTCTGTTTTGTCTGCATAAATTTCTGGCTAAAACAAAATGGCTGTCATTTTATACACTCCCTACTCTCTAGATTAATCAACTTCTGGCTTCTTCCTTTTCCAAAAAACTCAAGCTGGTACCTGAGGTTTAATGATTAATGGAAAAAAATGGCAAAAACTGATACGTTTCATATGACACATTGCTTTGAAGGGTACAATATTACTTAGAAGTAAATGTCTGCACCTCCTTGGTGGAAGCTTGGTAGGAATGCAAGTAAAACATGTAACCTTAACCACGGTTTATTAGTAATAACTTCATACACAATCTTACATCACAGCCCACTCTGAGGTTCTCTGTTGAAACACCACAGCACTTCGAGCCTTCACCCTTTTTTACTGCACTCAACAGGAATCTGCCACGGTGTAGTTACTCAAATTATTAGTGGAGGAACAGCACTGGCCAAAACTTATCTTACAAGTTGCTTGTTTTGATGTTACGACAAGAGTGAGTATACTGGTAACGGACTCCGGAAAGTGGAAGTAGAAGGGGTGGGGGAAAGGAGAACAGGTTTGACCGGAAAGGAAATCTAGAACCGCGGGCCTGTACCAACCTATATGAGTTTACCACGGCACATGTCATTGCAATAAAAGATATGAGTCATTTCAGCCAAGAAACTATTTTATCACACCATGTATCAACATTTTTGTGTTGAAAGCCATCCACAGTCAACACACAATGTGCATTTACAAAACTGAAGTCACCTGAAGTTGTTGCCAGTAAAAGAAAAGAAATGGTGGATATTGAAATTCCCATAACTGTGAGATTACCCCTGGCATTTAATTCAGGCACAAAACCACCAAACATGTAGCCCAATGTCAGACTGTGCTAACTGATGTTGAGCTCAACTCATCACTTTGAAGACTGCAATGCAACTTGCTACAAGTCAAAATAGTTTACTAGCTGGATAAGAAGAAAGGTACTCATATGGATGTTCTGTTTGTTTTTGAAATCTTACAATTCATTTTGTGTAGACATTTTAACCAACAAAATCAAATAATATCCTTATGGGTCAAGAAGTCTAGATGATGGGTGAGATATCATGGAGAGCTTAACAATTAAGCACAAACACAGAAAAAATTTGAAGCTTTTATATATTGCACACGCATTCTTGACACAGGTATTATAGTCCATGTAAGCAGAATCTATAACCTTACCAGTATCATAAATACTTACACACAGTTTCATTCAACCACTTATAGAAAGCCCTGTATAATTCAAAAATAAACTCTAAGGTGCATGCTTCAGTAAACTTCATAGACTAGTTAAATGACTACCAAAAGTCTGCTTCTCTTTGTCTTATTTATGGTTTATTAGTGACAAGGAACCACCTGCCAGTACCATAATGTTCAGACCACACCACGGGTGAAAATATTGAAATACAAAACACAGTCTGCAGTGTGATATTGAACATATGGGTACTGTCTGCAATTCTGAAGACCAAAGACTTGTCTATTTATCTCTTCCTTAGGCATGTTTTTATAGAATCCAGAACTTGCTTCTGGAGTTCTTCTATTTGTTTCTGTTGCAAGTGTGATTCAGCCTAAATTTGTGTCAGCTGTAAGAAACCACAAAAATCTAACGTCAGAAATCCTGTAAGAGAGTGAGCTGGTTCCCTGTCCAATGTTTGATTTTGGCTCAAAAATGTTAGTGGGACTATTGTAGAGCTGCACATTCACCATAATACACATATAACAACAGTACAGCCACCAAAACTGGCCCTTGAGTCAGTGTACATGCACACACACACACACACACACACAAAGAAGAAGAAAAAAATAAAATAAATTTACTTAGAACCTGTTTTTACATATCTCATTGCTTTGCCAAGACATACAGCACTCTTTACACCTTCATTCCTTTCAACCGCACATGTGTGTACAATGCTAGAAACAACAGAACCCACATGGATACAAATTATGTATCCTTGAAATCCAAAAGTAACAACATTACCCATAAGACCACATTACTGACCCAAACAATGGAATATCAGATAATCCTCACACTGACACATAACCACTACCAAGAGAACATCACAAGAATTCCACAACAAATGCACATTATTGATAACATTTCAGCAACCAAATATATCACAACACTTTTTAAAAATCCAGTTCTAGTCTGCATTGCAAAGCATCATAGCAAAAGAACCTCACAACTTCATTGGGTATTGAATCAATGTAAAAGAAAATGAAGAACATGACCAACATACAAAACCAGTCTTCTGGATGCGGTTTGGTTGCAGCTCACAGCCTATCAATGAAAACGTTTTCTGACATTGTGTGAAGTTCACTAGTGCTACCATCAAACTCCAAACTCTATGTGATCTGAAGCATCCACTGCAATAAACATACATGTACTAGGCATTTTTCCTCATCTTTTACAGTTTGTAATATTAATGAAATACTGTGCAGAATGAAATATGCCCAATATCAAACTCTGACCTTACTGTGACCTGAAAGTAACATAGTATCAATCATGAACATTCTGGGTATTTTACTGCAACATTCATTCATCATGCACCAGCAATGGAAGACTGTGTGAAATGAACTACAACTGACAACACATTCCAACTTTATGGCAGTCAGAAAGAACCTTGCTTACAACTATGCATGCTGCAGGCCTTTTTCCACATCACTGTGTACAGAATAACCACAAAGAAATATCTGTGAAATAAACTAAAGTTGAAAACAAACATCTACAAGTATTATCAAAGAAAAATGCTGTGTAATTTTAAGATTCCACTATGATATAGATGAGAATTGTGAGCCTCTGGGCAATTATGCATTGAGCTGTGGTAATTCCTTACCGATGGTTTGGGACAACCCTTTGGGTCCCATTTTGACCCTTGAATATGGGACCAATGGGATGTACTGAACTGTTGGTTAGGAATTGCCACTGCTTGCTGCATAAGAGTCCAGAGGGGTACAGTTCTCAGAAAAGAACAGCTGTTTATTCTGTGTATGTAGTGATGCACATTTTCACATCATACAATGTGCATAGTGTAGTAAACCAGCTAAGCTACATACCAAGACTGTTCTGAGCTCCACCACCCTGGTGCAAGAACAGTGATGGCACAATTCTACAGTAGCACAAAATCAGATTTCAATGTTGGGTTTCCTGAACTGGATTTAGATATGCACATTAATGTTTAAACGACCAGGTTAATATTTAATTTCAACACATGGTTTATGAAAAATGTATTATTTCAACAAAAAAAGATAAAATTGTGCAATAAAAGGTATTCTGTGGAATATACAACAGAGATTATGCACTATAGGTTTTAAAAATGCAGTAAATTTCCTTGTTGTCTAAATATCTAAAATGAATGTCGAGTGGTCTTTTTTAACGTGTGTTTGCACATGCAAATATAGTTTGTTTGAAGGCTAATAGTAAATAAAATATATTTCAAATGATGTGGTGTTCTTTATACCATATCACCCAATAAAATTTTTGGCACATGTTTTAGATGGGGAAAATGATATCACACATCAGTTAAGTTATTACAACTAAGAATATGACACTGACACTAAATTCAAAGTTTACTTTTCAGTTCAATGAGTTATGAAGTATCATATCAATTACCATACCAAGTAATATCTTAAACTTCAGCTTCAGGAAATTGTTCTCATCTTGAAGGTGTTGTACATACTGCCTTAGTTTCTGATTCTCTTTATGGGTTCCACTAACAGGCCCATCCTTTGAGAATAACAGAAAGGCAACCCAAACATATGACTTCCCATATGTAAATGGTATGTCAATACAGATTTTTGTAATTTGTTTTCAAGTACAGAGTTAGATGTCTCCAGATAAAAATCTGAGACTTTGGGTAGGTTAAGATTGAGCATTGTTGACTATGCCTTATGTAGGCGCATATGGTTTCCAAAAAAGTAGAGAAAATTTCACATACTGTTACTGTTAATGTTACTTGCTGTGACATTTTAACTGTAAGAAATAAAACTTAGTCATTCATAGGCACAGTGATGTATATTGCATGTAAATGGATGTTTCAGTGCTTACTAGAAGATGCTGAAGATTATACTAAATTTACGAAGTAAACAGATATCAGCAGAAATGCTTAGAAATGACAAAGAGATGCAACCTTGAACTATTTACTAACTCACAGATTATGACTTAGATTAAGAGGGTGCCTGCATGTTGACCTGATCAAGGCCATGTCCATGCGATTCCAATAGGATTTCAGTACTTTGAACAGTGCACCCATAAAGGAATCTACAGGAAGGAACAATTTTACCTGCTTGTTTTGTACACAATTCTGTGAAAGGGGATGCGTCAAAGGAGAAGAAACGTGTGCACACAACAAACGTTAAGTGAGTGGAATCTCTTTCAGTGGTCACAATTAAAAGCATCGTGCATGATGGTTCCTTACTATAAGAACCGAGTTTTCTTAATTCATTTCCTTACGCAAAATACCTTCAGTCTCTCCTGATCACTTCAATCCGACTGACAAAGATAAAACAAGCGGCATCAAACCTTGATGCGGCAACACTCATGTGCTACAACTCTGCCAGTATGTTCTCCTTCCCGTGTGCAGATGTTATAAGTAAGACAAATAGTCCGCTGCTTCTTCGAGTCTGCTTCGACTTTGCTCCAGTTGAGTCTGTCAGTGGGTACACCAGTGCCACCACTTTATTGTGTAAGTATAACTAGTATACGGAATGAAGCATCAAATAGAGCTGCATTTTCCTTAATCACTAATCGCGCAAAATTCTTCTTAACCTTTAAATTTCGTCAAAATAATAAAATAAAATAAAAAAGGGTTAAAACAAAGTTTTTCACATAAAACAAAAAAACAAAATTGTCATTATAGATGACAGGCACGCCAGGGGCTGCGCCACTGAAGTATCAAACTACTTGCAAAAACTTTTAAATTTACAGGTACATACAGGTACAGTGATTTCTGGAGCTAGACCTGAGGCTACTATGCTTTTGGCTGACAAATAAATAAGCAGTTTAATTAAAGTCATACTGGACATTTGGGGCAGTGCAATTGATATCAACAAAACTGAAATAAACATGGAAATTAAACACAGCAGGGATTTTGCCCTTAACGGTAAGCACACAATTGTCTTAGCAATGACTACTCCTGAGAAAAACGATCTACATGAATCATCTTGCATCAACAAGAAAATTCAAGTATTTAATCGGAAACTAAACAAAATGAAGGAAAGGATTGGTCACACAGTTATCGTAGAAGCAACTTAATCAAGGAACGACTTCACAAAACGTGGTTTACCCTGCAATATGACCAGAAAGGAAAGAATGGCTGACCTTATAGGGATGAAGAAAAAAACCCTCCTTACTAAACATAAGAAACTCCCCATTATTATAAAATTTAAATAAAATCACAGGGACATTACTCAAAAAGAGGATAAAATAAATACAAAGAACGATAGTGCATCCAATTCCAATAAAAGAAAATAAAACTTCAAGGAGACAGAAGAGAATCTCGGTGACAAGGAACAAGGATATTTTATGGTCAATGATGTAACTGGAGATAATGTATTAGAAATTATTGTGCACAATAAAGAAAAAAGTTACCCACAACAGGGTGATAACAATATCTGTAATCGCATAATAAAAATTAGAAACACATCCACAATAACAGACAGAAAGGAAGTGATACATGACACACCTCTTAGTGACAACTCTTCTGTTCAAAACTCTGATAACACTAAGTCAGAGAACATGACACCTACAATAACCTTAAATTCAATTCACTCATCTGACAGACAGTTTTTAAATATTTTTCATCAGAACATCAGAGGATTAAGACATAAAACAAATGAAGTCACACGACACATCACGACTTACCACAAATATTTTGTCTGACAGAACGTACTCAAATCAAATGAAACTTAATCTCATAAACATAGAAGACCATTTGCTAGGTTCATACTACAGTAGAAAGCATATACTGAGAGGTGCTGTTTGCATTTTCATTTATACAAGCATAAAATTCTCTATCATAAATCTAGGTACTTACTTTGTCAATTAAGACATTGAGGCATGTGCAGTTCAACCTGATTCGACTGTTAGGGAATCCTGTGTTTTATCTATTTATAAATTTCCATTAGGAAAACTTAACAAGTTGTAATTCAATTATATATGACACTGCAAACTTTATACAGCCCAAAAGTACTCTTATCGCGTATACTTACTTACTTACTTACTTACTCCATGGAGCACAGTCCTTCTTGAGAAGCTAACTGGTTCTGCATCTAGTCAAGAAATTCTCCGCACTTTATGGAACCCAAAAGTTCATCCCCATATTCACAAGTGCCCGCCATCTGTCCCTATCCTGAGCCAACTCCATCCAGTCTCCAACGCTTCCTACTTCCCGAAGATCCATCTTAATATTATCCTCCCATCTACGTCTGGGTCTCCCCATGTGGAGATATTAATATAAATTATCTTAATGATAGTGATAGAATGGGACAATTAAATGCAACACTAAATTTGTATAACATGCTCATTACGGTTACATTTCCAACTAGAATTGAGAAAGATTCTATTTATGCTATAGATAATTTTCTTATTGGTAGGTCTAAATTTGACAACTACAAAATATTTCAATTAAATAATGGACTATTGGATCATGATGCACAACTTATAGCAATAAATATTCCTTTGAATCAATCACTAGATCATCAAACTTACTTCAAAAGAAAAATATGTAACTAAATGCACAATTGGTGATTTTCTCAGCCAGTTGATTTATTAAATATGAGACCCAGAGTTTGAGGGGAAGGGTGAAAATACAATTTTAATTATTTAATTATAATTAATTAATTAAATTTTAAATACTTATTTAAGGATTTTTATTCATGTTTTGCCTTAAATAAAGTAAGGAGGATGACTACAAATATTTCCTGGATTTCACTGAAAATGAAATTTTTTTGCAAAAGTAAAAGAGGACTGTACATAGCGAACAGGAATAACAAAAACTCATCCATAAAAGCATACTATTACAATAATTATTGTAAAATGTTGTCGAAAGTTATAAAGGCAGTAAGGAGATTAAATTATGAGAAACAGATAAGAAATTTGAATAATAAAATGAAAACTACATGGAGGATTATATGTTTAGAAGCAGGTAGAATAGTACAAAATAATTCCACTTATAAAATAACCGATGTAAACTTAAATACCATGAACAACAGATTAAAGTTGGGGGGGGGGGTATTTCCTGCGACACAGAGAAAGATTTTGATTATTTAAATCATGATATATTGCTATCTAAAAGGGAATTCTATGGTATAACAGGTAAAGAAAAAAACACTACACAAACATTTTCCTAATAACAGATGTCAAAGAGTATCAATAAACAATAAGTATAATAGAACTATACTCCGAAATTACACACGGAGTGCCACAAGGTTCTATAATAGGACCCTTGCTATATCTGATATATATATATATATATAATATGTATATATACGTGTATATATATATGATTTACTTAAGATCTAGTCGCATATTATTTACGATGATGCCAGTATATTGTTCACGCACCCTAATCCTATACATTTTAATACAAATATCCATAAGTTTTTTAAATTTCAGATAGTTATAACAATAGTTGAAGTCAAACTTACTTTCTCTAAATTTCAAGAAAACACAGTACAGTGGGGTATACAAACAATTCTCCAACGAATGAATGCTACAACGAACAGTTTTAGCAATAAAATCAGGATGCTACAACAAAAGCGGAGGAATACTGTCGGCCAACGTAGTACGCACGTGCGCATGATGTGTCGGGCCTTCCCGCTTTGATTAGAACGTCATTCATCATCTTTTTTGTCATTTGTAAGGTTCAGTTATCAGTTTAGTTCAGTTATCTGCTTATTTGCTCCTTTAGCAGTGAAAATATATTTTTTTAAATTATTCTCTTATATAACTTTAGCCAAGAGCCGGCAAAATAGAGCGAGACATAGACATAGACGAGATTGTTTATGCCTTTCAAATTTACATGTATCCATGGTTGGAGTGGTATCCGTGTTGCAGGCTTCAGCCTAAAACACGGATACCACTCCAACCCAACCACACCGAATCTCCAACACACATCGAACCAAGAACAATGCGACCCATGTGGTAATTCAACAGAATAGTCGCAAGCTCCTGATGATGGACATATTAATGTCCAAAACATTTTGAGCACATAAGAAGTGAAATAAAATAGCACGTGACATCAAGTTGGTCTTTTATTCTTCAAGTCTTGGAATGACGGACGTTCTGTATTGTAAAGAGCCTTACGTATTTTGGAATACGTACAGTACATGGTGAAAACACAACATGTATAAGTATGTAAACATAAAGGAAAAAAATGGTGACTCATGACAACAGAAGACCCTGACTGTCTTCTGAGAGGGCACCCAACGCTTGTCGAATGGTAATATCAAATTTATCGTCCTAAAATCTGGTCATAAACAGCAGAAGGACTTCGAAACCAATGACTGACTGAGAGACGGTCAGTTGTAAAATGACTTTGACTTTTTTTATCCTGAAGCTGACAACGCCCAGTAAGATGCACACTAACGAGCGTAGGGGGAAGTCGGGATTGGAAAAGTGTGGTGGACAGTGGAAAGAGAGAATGGATATACCCATGTTAATTTCTTAAAGGAAAGTACCAGTTCACTGCGTTCTATGGCTCATACACCGTCACCCTAGCCTGCAGTGGGAGCAAAGTTATTGCTGCACAGCTCACTGGAACCTTAATGGGAACACCTTCTCTGTTAATTTTTTTTTAACTAACACACAACTCGTCAGATGAAAACCAAGCCAACACCAGCAAAAGAGCTACTCCCCATCAGGTGGTAAGCAACATGAGAGCAGCAGCAACAAGGTAGTACTTTACTCCACTGAGGACACTAACTACAGAAGATACGCAACAACCTGTCTTAGGAATTCGTTATTCAGGCAGGTAGGCCGTCATTGGTAATGCCAACATCAGCACTTAACATAATCCATATTAATGAAAACTGAAGGGACTTGAGAAGTTTCGATCTTCAGAGGCCATTCTCGAATAATGACCCGAGAAATGGCTGAATTTTCTGCCACCCAGGACCACTTTGACAGGATAAACCTAAGCTATTTTCACCTTCCACTCAAAATCTAAACAGTCAAAGCAATTTACATGCCCACGTCTGCAGTTTAAATTAGAAGGTAGATACCTGGTCATCCCTCCATGGAGGAAACTATTAGGTTAACTAACGTACTTCACTATTATTTGCAATTCTGACTAAACATGGTTTGCCACATGTCAGTAAAAGTGAAAGGTTACATGTCTCAGAGTGGTCTAACACAATGTTATAATTGGCAACAATCTGAATATGTAAGGACTAACTGTAGGCAGCCACTACAATGTTTGTGGTAAGTTGGCCGCCATCTCCAAGGGGAATGACCTGAGGCAGCAAAAAAGAGGAAATTAAACCCGAAAAGTACAGCCAGGTACTGGAGGATGTATTCTTGCTAAAGAAGTGTATAGACTGAAAACCCAGATATCAAAGTCTGCTTTCACACGCACCATTCAGCGGCCAGACACACATTTGCTAGCGGTTAACAGGAAATTGGGTCTTATCAAACCTTCAAGACTGGAAAATAATTGGCTGGGCGAGAGTTTCCATAAGACGCAACAACTGGTCAGTCGCCAGCAACTGCGTGTCCGACCATTCAGCTTACGAAATTTTCAGTCATTTTTCTTCCTCCCGTTTCTTTCCCTTTGAAAAAAAAAAGTTTTTAATGTAATTTTATTTAGTCGGTTAAAATGCAAACTAGCAAAACCTTTTGTGAAATAATCCGAAAAAGCATTTCTCTATAAGAATTCAGGAATCAAAAAGATGTCTATGAGTTCTCTGAGTTCCTACCCAGCTTAGAATCCCCAATTCTTGCATGTTATCCCCGAATCTTTAATGTAACACACTAGAGTTTTCTGTGGAATGCGGAAATTTCTGTCTTAAAATTTCCCGTTTCCCTGTGTCTGCTGGATTGTGCAGCAGCTTTCCCACGATCTTGGTCTGACCGTTCCCATCCAGTAATCTGCACCTATCCATAGCATTAAACAATATAGAATGTAATAAATGGAAAAAGTGAACATTTTTTGCCAAAATGTACAGTACCCTTAGTGTAGAGAAGCCCATTTTAGGCACTCTGCTGCCTGGCCATATTAGGCACGCCCCTTGCTCACTTAGGTAACAGCTCATCATTACTAACAATGTGCATGCCTACAATTGACAACGATAAAAATGATTCTGTTGTAATATTCAGATTACTAAATTTGTTGCTTTCCCCAACAATCGGTGATATTTCCATAAGGCTTTAAAATTTCAAATACTCATTTACTGGTAAGTGTACCTTCACAAAGTTCACATGCAGTGCACTATCACTCTACGCATTAGCAGCCATAACTCCTTGTCACAAATATGTCGACTACCCACATTTGGAGCCCTCCCCATTACGCCATTTATTCAAAATAGCGGTACTGAAGGTACTAACATGTAAAGGAGTTATGAAACCCACTCCCAAGTGTTTACATTTTTTATGTTTATTTTAATAGCCTTATTGCAATTATACTTTGCTGTTTACGTTTGGTGGACAGTCTTCAAAGGACCAGTAGTTTTTATAGACGGTGTTACCATGTTATTGAGAAACACGCTTGATCAAAAAACGGCAATACAAAATTGAAAGGAAGGTGGCACATTGTTTATGATTATTAAAATCCACTGGAATAGGTGCTTGCAATCATGATGACATACACAGTAAGATTTTTAAAACTGCTTTGCAGAAGGAAAACAGACTGGCTAAACTAAATGGCGTGCCCTTATGGTGAAATAAGTGTCCTTACAGAGGATGAGGTAAGTAAAACTACCTTTTAACACGCAATGCTCACCATATAAATTGTCATGAAGGTACAGAGGGGTAGTAGACGTGTAGCTTTACTCTTTCTTTAACCTTGGAAATAGATGGGGTGTGTGGTCAACCTCATTCCCCGGCCCCGGAAAGAGACTCGTTACCTGAGACCCGGTACCCATTGTACAGGAGGCTGGATGGGCCCCAGGGCCGGTCTGGACGGGTGTGGAAAATCTCGCCTCCACTGATATTCGATCTCCCGACCGTCCAGCCTGCAACGAGTCGCTATACCGAGAATGCCATTTTTCATTACATATTAAACAAATCATTTAGGGGTGAGGTTTATAAGTAGAAGGACGTACTGCACCGTGAATTGAATTTATTTAGTACTTATCTTGCTGGGGCTTTAAGTGTATTAAAGACAAAATCGACGTCCCTGCAAAATGTAGCAGATCACGTGCTTAGACGGTTGTATGGGCACTAAAATACATGGCGGAGGCAATCTTTTTGCATAGCTTCCAAATACTAGCAGAGATGTCACCGTAGTCACAACAGCGGTAGTTGCTGGCATCTGGTGACGGATTGCAGGAATTAATCGTTGGAACAGCATGTAGCGACGGTTCGCATCGCTCAGTCAATATATCTCGGTGCACAGCGAAGGCGAATTTTTGTCTAGTCTGACTAGCGGCTAAGTGGACTTGGACTGGTGGGCTGACAGTATGCATGTTATTTTTTGATGAGTTGCATACTGTTGCGTTCTGTCTGTATTTTAACTGTTATTATTACCCAATATTGTCCGTGATGTTATGTGCTCCTGTCAGAAAAGTCGTTAATTATTCTTGTGAAGGTTAGTTTATCACACCAGAATTGTGACAGGAGTTTTGATTGCCCGGTAAGTAATCGATAGTTTCTTACGTTTGTAAACACTGTATTAGTAATACTACGTTAGTGGCTGCTTATTGTATCAATATTAGTGCAGAACTGTATGAAGGTTAGTTATAATTTCAGGACAGTAATTTTGGAGTGAAATATTTACCAAAAGGCTGTAGATGCGGGGCCTTAATTCAAAAGCAGCACACTTTTGATGAAAGATGTTTGTTGTTCAGTACCTACGTTCGTAATTTTTTAGGTTTAGATTAAGTAGAGAATTTTGCGTGTTGTTTGTTACTAGCATTTTGGTTCGTGCTGAACACATACCGTAAGATGCATGGAAAGCATGAAATGCTTTCCATGATACAGGTCGCTACGATGTTGTGAAGCTATGCTTATTTCGTATTCCACATGTGCAATTAACTGCTGCATAAATGTGATTTACAACAACGCGTGGTCAGTCATGAAACGTAACACAAGGAATACAACACTGTTCTGAGTGCGTGAAAATTCCGTCTTATTCTGTGGTTAAGAATGTGTTCGCAGTCAAATGGGGTAGCTAATTGTTACACGACTAGTTTGGGTGGGAAAATAATAGAACGAAACATTGTTACGCACTAAGATATATCCCTGAAGTGTGTGTTAAATAAATCAGAAGCGTTTCATGTTTGTCCCTGTAGAGTTGTTGATTGAGGTGATTACATTATCGGACACACTCGATAGAACAACGCGACCAACAGCGTCGTGCGATAAAAAGCAATTCTGAACTATGAAATGACAACACGAAACGAGGGAAAATATTTGGGTCTATGAGGGATGAGGTAACAGGGGAGTCGATATGACTACATAGTGAGGAGCTTTATGATTTGCACTCCTCGCCAAACATTATTTGGGTGATAAAATCAAAAAGCGTGTACGGGAGAGAGGAGTGGTGCATACAGGGCTTTAGTGGGGAAACCTGAGGGAAAAAGACCACTTGGAAGACCTGGGCGTGGATGAGATTGTAATATTACACTGGTTCTTCAAGCAGTGTGATAGAGGGTACGGACTGGATTGATCGGGATCAGGATAGCGACAGGTGGCGGGCTCTTGTGAATGAAGTAATAAACCTTATGTATATTGGACCGTGCATCATTGTGATAGTTGAATAATAAGAGACCAACTTGACGTCACAATGCTAAAAACCTCCATCTTTGCAGAGTGCACAACCAGTGTGGTGATACAATATAAAAGTCGCAAGCTCCTGATGATGGATGTATTAATATCCGAAACATGTTGAGCACAGAAGAAGTGAAATAAAACGAAGTGATAAACATTTGGATTGAAAAGACACTATGCAAGCCTATAAGTGTACCCTTGCGATGTTTCATTATAATCCATCTCTGAAAAATGAAGAGGAGATGAAGTGCATGTTCCACTGTCTGAATTTACGCAGCTTCTGAGTTTCTCTTAATTTCAACAAAGCTACTTTGCCGGCTTTGTGAGTCCTCTTGGCCATGTCTTCTCCTAAAGCTAACGTTTAAAGATGCTTGTTTAAAGTTTGCATGTTACTGAATTCAGTGAAAACAGGGAAAATGTTACTTATTTGCAACCAATCTTCACGCTTCCGCGGCAGGAAAATCCACACAAATCCTGGCATACACAGAGTTAGTCAGTATTAGTGAGTCTGTGTGCCTGGAGAATCGGGGTTCTTTCAGGTTTTCCTGTTCTCGGAAAGGTGAAGAACAGCTCCGCATCCCACCCAGTGGGTAAGGTTTGGTGTTGCCACGAGGGTAAAGCGACCGTGTCGTGAAGATGACCACTCAAATCCACAAAGAGCTGAGCTCAAGAGTGATTGCAGTTATACCTCTTCCATCCCTTATGACTTTATGACTTGCGCTGGGACAGCTTTACCTTTGACGTTATTCCTCGTCTGACGTGTTGAATACGACAGAACTAAGCCAAATAAGTGCAGAGGATGTGGTGAACAAGTCCTGGCAGTCTTGTCTCCTCTTTCGACAAGATGCAGTCGCCAGAAGTAGGCCGAATGGGATTTGTAAAATTCAGGTTATTAATTTATTCATTCGGTAGTCGTAAATGAGATCACGGTCTAGAGCGGAACATCAGAAACTTTCTTGCAGTAAGAGTGCATTTGGTGTTAATGAAACTTGACAATATCCATACGAACAGGTCACACATATTAAAAATAAACCCCTTTTTATGCGCGTTCGCAAAATTGCGAAAAACGACTGTTAGCTTCGCAAAGTCCGTCCGTCTGTCCGCTTGGAACAGCTCCCACTGGACGAACTTTTATGAAATTTTATATTTGGGAATATTTCGAAAATGTGTACAGAAAATTCGAGTTTAATTAAAATCTGATAACAGTAACGGATATTTTACATGGAGACAAATGTACCTTTTTTTTTATCATATCTCACTCCTTCTTAGAATAAGAAATGTTTCTGAAAAAAAAAAGTTGTAGGGAAACTCAAAATACACATGTTATGTTCAATACAGTATTTTGAAAATCGTAACAGTTATGAGATATTGTGTAAAAATATTGTAGAGGCGGTCAGGTCACAATATGACGCATGCTTATTGCATGCTGGATATCTGAGGCTACAAATACACACTCAGAATGTAATAATTATTGCTTTTTCACAGCAATAATGGCTGCACGAAACCGCCAGAATGTTACGATATGTGCATGTCCCTGTCTGTTTTATTCTGAAATCTGACACACCGAAGCATAGCGCAGTCAAACAGAATTCGTTGGTGTGATGTGACCTTTGTTTTGTCTTTATGGTTAGCAAGTCATAATTCTACAAATTCCTTTGGAATGTCTTTTGGAACCATAGATTGAACAGACGCAGTGTCAATTTAGTGTATTTCACAATTAAAGCAACTTCCTGTCTATTTTAAGGATCTAATGTTACTTATCAGAACTTCTGTGAAATAAAAATTCCTAATGATAGAACGTATGAACGCATTCCTAGGCAGTCCATCGCAGTTGCACAGAATACTCGCTGGGAAGCTCCGGTTCGTAGGTCAGCAACATTCGCTGCATTTTCGTACGGCCCGATGACGCCTGAATTCAACAGAGCAGAAACATTTTGATTCACGAAAAGAAAAACGGAAAGTAGAAATGAATAAGCAGCACAATACCACTTTCTGAAGTTTGGCGCAAAAAATGGAAGTAGCTTATTCATTCCGACTAAGTCCTGGAAATTCCACGAACTGTACAAATAGTAGGAGGCCCCCTTTCAATGGTATTTCCCGAACAAATGCGGATTATAGTGCGTTATATTAGTGTGATAATTCTAGAAATTCTAACATGGCTTCAAACAGGAAGCTCGTAATGAAAGCAAAATTGTAATGATGATTGAAGCCGTAAATACTTCTTTAATGAAAATGCAGGTGAAGTGGTTCGTCTTAACTGTTACAGACGCATTTCTGCAATCCGAGAATATATCTGGTGTCATTACGAGAAGTGGCATAGCTAGGGGTGGGGGCAAACTGTGCCGCCGCCCGGGGCAGCAAAATGCAAGGGGCGGCAAAATATTTACATAAAAATGATTTTCTGCTGTCAACAGATTTTAAATTATTTAATTTATTGGCACGAATAAGAGGAGAGTGAATCAATTATTCTGATTTTGTAAAGCTCATTTAACCCCTGTCATACGCGGCTCCGGCCTCCAAAAAGCCCAGCTACGCCACTGTGAAGGAGCGTAAAGGGAATAGGAAAAGTAAAATCAGCCAGTTGAAAGCGTCTTTGATCGGTCAGCAGAACACAATTAACAAAGGTAGTAGTCATACTGAATCGATTGTTTGTGCTAAATGTGTTGTGACGGAAATAATTGCTAAAGAAGGACTCAGAATATTTAAAGCGTAGCTGAAGATGTGTGTCCAGGTAAGAAAAGTTTCAAAATATTAGCCTTTCGCCCCGAAGTTGTACTAGGCGTTTGCAAGAACTGGCAACAGATTTGTTTGACACAGCTTAAAAAGCAATGTCATTTGATGTTATGCGCTCACAGTGGATGAAAGGTATGACGTACCAGACACTGCGCGGTTGATTAAGTTTATTCGTGCCATTGATGGTGCTGTCATGTTCGTGAAGACGTTAGAAGGCATTAAAGTTGGAAAATATTTGTTTCTGAAAATAGAGGAAGCGCTTGCTTCTTTTGAATTGGACTGGGAAGAGTGGCAAGCGTGAGAACCTGTGGTGGCAGTAGTACGAATTCGCAGTGCTGTTATCCACATGGACTGTCACAGTCCATTGGTGTTTCGTTGCATTATTCGTTCAGAGGCTCTAACTCCATTGAACAGAGTCATTCCTGCGAAGCTAACAGGTCCTCAGTGAAGAAGTTTCCTGCATTTTATGGAACCCGTAGCGCCCGCCACATGTCCCTATCCTGAGCCAGATCGATCCCCATTCCACTTCTTCGAGATCCATTTTAACATTATCCTCCCATTTGCTCATAGGTCTTCAGAGTGGTCTCTTTCCGTCAGGTCTCCCACCAAAACTATGCATGCACTTCTCCTGTCCCCCATAAGTGCCACATGCCCCACCCATCTGGAGCTTTCCAAGAGGCCGTATGCTGTGAATCTTTTTCATTGGAGATAAGGAAACTGTGAACACTAATATGAACAGTGACTGCATTCAACGTAGAGGTCCGAAGTACAACCAGTTTAAATAGTGGAATGTTACGATAGCTACTGCTTGGCAGCGAGTGGCGGAGGTGAGGTGCTGTGCCGTATGGACGTTAACGAGCGATGGGAGTAATATAAAATAAGAACACCATGGGTATGTGTCACCATATTTGTAATATGAAATCCAGAAAATTGTTCCGCATAGACACATCTCCCACAGTCATCAGTTGTCTCGTCATTTGGGCCATCAAAATTCAACAGATTTAAATGAGGCCATGACCGCTACCTTCCTCTTCGATTAGATTTTTTTGATTCAGTTTCCGCCGATCCCGGTGGCCGCGCGGTGGGCCGCTCGCGTGCTGGCATTGTGGGTTCGAATCCCGCCGGAGGCGTGGATGTCTGTCTGTTGTGAGTGTTGTGTGTTGTTACGCGCAGGTCTCTGCCACGGGCCGATCCTTCGTCCAGAGGGGTCCTGCCGTGTGTGTGCGTGCGTGCCGTTAGTGTGATCAGGTGCACCAGTAACCCTTTACACCTACAACGAGTAGGTAGGAGGTCAGAATAAGAAAGAAAGAAAGGAAGATTCACTAACCAATCATTCGACAGTTATTGACAGCATGGTTAAATGAACTGTAATTGATAAATTGTTTAATGCAATAATTTTATCTTGTGTCAAGGTAGGCTACCGTGGAGTTTCACCTCCATTGCCATTACGCCTTTGTGGTGTTTCAGTTATTGTTGATGACGTACTGTTACATAGCTTATAATGGTATAAGCGTAACATAGTTTAGCTCAGAACCGTCTGACAGATTTCAGAACCAAATTTTGTCCTACATGACAGGGGTAGCGTCTGCACACCAATAAGAGATGATGGCATGCCATTTGAAAAACTGATCAGTGACAATGGATCTGTAGAGTATAGCATACGTTTTTAGCACGAAACAAAAGCCTTAATTCAGGCACAGCGTCGTTTGCCGCTAATGTTCATAGGCATGGCCTGATTCCAACTTGTGCCATCATTGTGGCTGGATTCGTACTCTTGAAGCTGGTAGTAGTGTAACAGACATGGCGCATGGTGCTCCAAGAACTATGCCTACTGAAGAAAACGCTGAAAGAGTAAGGGAATCCTTTGAACGTTTTGTGCTAGGTGACGTGTCGTATCTTAGGCATATCCAGAAGCAGTCTGGGACGGCTGCAGGACGTAAATGCAGTAGGCATTTTCAGCCCCACACGAGTAAGATTGTACAGTCACTGTTCTTCGTGT
>Ga0123357_10002270_pt1 | contig 21303 bp, 16 predicted proteins | sample TergutEmb28metaG_FD_89873 | JGI IMG/M metagenome (GOLD analysis project Ga0123357, IMG submission 89873) | Embiratermes neotenicus P4 segment gut microbial communities from Petit-Saut dam, French Guiana - Emb289 P4 | ecosystem: Host-associated > Arthropoda: Insects > Digestive system > Gut ... | reverse complement strand
TTTGCATTATACGCGGGGCTTCGGGTATTATGAGGAATATAAACAGGATCAAAACTTGGATGAATATGGATTAACGCCTTTTGAACTGAATCAGGAATTGATTGAAACAAGCGATCTTGTCCGGCAGGAATATTTGGATAATTATTTTGGAGGCATGATATTTTCTTTAGATTACGGCAAAAACAAGCTGAATCTTTCGCTGGGTGGAGGTGGAAATTATTATGATGGCAATCATTATGGCGATGTAATCTGGGTGAAAAACTACGCAGGCGACCCTGCTTTCGTCCCTTCACAGGAATATTACCGGAGCAAAGGAAAAAAATTGGATGTAAACATTTATTTAAAAGGAAATTATTCGCTGACTAAGAATTTAAATATTTACGGCGATTTACAAGTTCGCCGCATCGATTACAGTATATTGGGAAAAAACAATGTTTGGGATTGGTTAGCCGGAGAAATGCAATATTTGAACGTGCATGATATTTTTAATTTTTTCAATCCTAAAGCGGGCATATATTATCAGTTTACTCCTAAAAATGTTTTATATGGCTCGGTTGCAGTCGCTCATCGCGAACCCAACTGGGATAATTACACCGATGCCGGAACGAATGAAGTTCCCCGTCCGGAACGTTTGACCGACTACGAACTTGGGTATCAATTCAATACCGGCAATTGGGCGTTCAGCGCTAACCTGTATTACATGAAGTATAAAGACCAATTGGTTTTGAACGGGAAAATCAATGCAATCGGCGAGGCTTTAACATCGAATGTGCCGGACAGCTACCGGACAGGAATCGAACTGACCGCCGGAGCACGCATCGTCCCCTGTTTGGAATGGAATGGCAATTTGACGTTGAGCCGAAACAAAATAAAAAATTATACGGAATATGTTCCGGTTTACGACAGCGATGGGAATGCGGAGCCGGAGCAGCAAGCCGGTTATTACGGAACGACTGATATTGCATTCTCGCCCTGCGTCGTCGCAAACAGTTTGTTTACATTTAAATACAAATCGTTTACCGCCCGATTTCATTCAAATTATGTCGGCAAACAGTATCTTGACAATACCGGTCAAACAGACGCCAATGAAACAGATACAAGAAAAAAAGAACGAAGCATAGACGCTTATTTTGTGAATAACCTTCGCTTAAGTTATGATTTTGGAAAGCGCGTATCCGTCAATTTATCCATCAATAATTTATTCAATGAGCAATACGAAACTAACGGCTGGGTTTGGTCTTGCTATTACCGTCAATCCGGCAGGCTGGAGCCTTATACCGAAAAGAGTTATTTTCCGCAAGCGGGAATTAATGTGCTGGCTAATGTGGCGCTGAGGTTTTAAGAAGCCTTGAACAGTCGTCCTGCTCTGTATATAGTACATTTTTTGTAATTATTTTTTTGTTTTGAAAAAAATATTACAAAAATTTTGTTTTAATGAAAAATTGTATCTACATTTGAGGCGATAATTTCTAATACAACTTTTTTAATACAATTTTTATGAAAAAGACAAATTTATTTATGCTAATAGTAGCATTAATCGTTAATTTAAGTGCATTAACTGCGCAAATCCAAACAGGAGTATTCAGAACTCCGGTTGGAAATACGGATTACCATCAGTTTTTACGAAACAGTACCGGCGCTGCCGTATTCATTAATCAGGAATCGTCAACCGGACCCATCTTGCGACTGTCGAGCGGAACAGCTACCGCCGATCAGGGAGTGAAATTCTCTTTTGAGAATAGTGGAAATCTTGGAATCGGAACAACGACAAGCATTCTTGAAAAAATGGTGTTGTACAATGCAGATACGATTCCTACCCTTACCCAATACGGGAATACAAAAAGCCCGTTAGGAGCGACGAAAGGTTTTGTTGTTGGAATAGTTAATAATGGAACAGGAACGGTCTGGCACAGAGAAGCGCTTCCAATATCTTTCGGAACATCCAACAAAGAAAGGATGAGAATCACTTCCGACGGCTACCTTGATATGTACGGTTCAATCCGGTCTGCAACCAAAAGTTATCAAATAGATACGACAGGGGTTTTCCAATCGAATGGATACAGAACGAAAGCCGACAATGTGAACTATCATCAATTTATTGCTAACACCACGTCAAATGCCGTCGTATATGTCAATCAGGCGTTAACGGGACCAATTCTGCGTTTGTCGAGTGGAACTGCTACTTACAATCAGAATGTAAAATTTTCTTTTGAGAGCAGTGGAAATCTTGGCATAGGAACGACAAGTGTTAGCGAAAAGTTAACAATGTACACCACAGATACGCTTCCGGCGCTCGCTCAATATGGTAATAGCAGGTGTAATACAGGCGCTAATCGCGGATTTGTTGTTGGAGTAGTAAATTCCGGATATGGAACGGTTTGGCAAAGAGAAACGCTTCCAATCTCTTTCGGAACATCCAACAAAGAAAGGATGAGAATCACTTCCGACGGCTACCTTGATATGTATAGTCCAATCCGCTCTGCAACCAAAAGTTATCAAATAGATACTACAGGTATCTTCCAATCAAAAGGATACAGAACGAAAGCCGACAATGTGAACTATCATCAGTTTACAAGAAACAGTACCGGCACAGCCGTATTTATTAATCAGGAATCGACAGGACCAATTCTGCGACTGTCGAGCGGAACTGCGACTGTCGATCAGAATGTAAAATTTTCATTTGAGAACAGTGGAAATCTTGGCATAGGAACAACAAGTGTTAGTACACCACAGATACGCTTCCGGCGCTCACTCAATACGGTAATAGCAGGTGTAATACAAGCGCTAATCGCGGATTTGTTGTTGGAGTAGTAAATTCCGGATATGGAACGGTTTGGCACAGAGAAGCGCTTGCTATTTCTTTCGGAACATCCAACAAAGAAAGGATGAGAATAACGTCCGACGGCTACCTTGATTTGTACGGTTCCATCCGGTCTGCAACCAAAAGTTATCAAATAGATACGACAGGTATCTTTCAGTCGAAAGGATACAGAACGAAAGCCGGCAATGTGAACTATCATCAGTTTACAAGAAACAGTACCGGCACAGCCGTATTTATTAATCAGGAATCGACAGGACCAATTCTGCGACTGTCGAGCGGAACTGCGACTGTCGATCAGAACGTAAAATTTTCATTTGAGAACAGTGGAAATCTTGGCATAGGAACAACTACTCCGGCAGAAAAATTATCGCTATACACGGCGGGCAATACCAAAGTGGTTACACAATATGGAAACGGCACGGGTAGCGGATATACAGTGGGCATGGATGAAAACGGCAACGGCATGCTCTGGCACACGGCGGCAAAAGTCATCACATTTGGCACATCCAATGCCGAACGGATGCGCATCAGTTCCAACGGCAATATCGGCATAGGAACCGTTTCGCCCGATTATAAATTAGATGTGGTCGGCGTCGTCAGGGCGTATTCCGTACAGGTAAGCACAGCTAAAACGGCAGACTTTGTCTTTGATAATGATTACAAACTTCGACCGCTCTCGGATGTTGAAAGTTTTATCACCGCCAACAAACATTTGCCGGAAGTCGCTCCTGCAGCGGAAATGAAAGAAAAAGGCGTAGATGTGGCGGATATGCAGATCAAACTTTTGCAAAAAGTCGAAGAACTCACCTTGTATGTCATTCAACAACAGAAAGAGATTGATCAACTGAAAGAAAAGTTGAATGAGAAAAATGGAAAGTAATTATGAATTATAATTTTGCCGTCAAATATGAAAACTATATATTATTTTTTAATTTCAATCATTCTGTTTGGAATTATGAACTGTAATGAGGCGCAGGCGCAGGCAACTTACGGGTACGATGCGTCGGGGAATCGCATTAGCCGCGTTATAACGATCGTCTCCAAAGCGCCTGCTCAACCGCAACAGCAGAGCGAAGATACTTTACAGTCGCAACCGCAGAGTACAGAAGAACCGGCTGAACAAAAAGTCTTTAATGAAATGTTGAAAGATTTCACCGTACGGATTTATCCGAATCCGACCAAAGGCGATTTTACGGTTGAAATTCAGCAGTTACCGGAAGGAAAAACGGCTACCCTGAGGCTTTACAGCGCTTCGGGAAAACTGATTCATCATAAAAACGGATTTCGCGGAGGCGCTGAACATTTCAATATCAGCCACCATCCCAACGGAATCTATATTTTGAGAATTGTTGCAGGGGATTCATCTACCGAATGGAAAATCATTAAACAATAACAGCCATGAAAACAGATAAAAACTATATCAAAACATTACTGTTATTGATGCTTCTCCCTTTCCATCTTTTTGCACAGGAAAAGGTTATTACGCTTGCCTCGCCTTTGCCTGCAAACGGAACAACCGTTTACGAAGCGCAGCAAACGATTTATCTTAACCCGCCGTTTTCTTACACAGCGAGCGGCAGCAACACTTTTACGGCAAAAATCAATGAATCTATGATTGCTCCTGCCGCTTACATTACGCCGGTGACGATTAATCCACGTACGCTCAGTTCGAGTTTGAGCGTAGGGACAATTGCCGGCAGCGCCGGCGTAGGACAGTCCGGCGCGGCGAATTATCAGATGAACATAACGCTTCCGCCGGGGATTAACGGTATGCAACCGGCGGTTTCATTGGTTTACAACAGTCAGGGCGGAAACGGAATTGCCGGCTGGGGTTTTGGCATCGCCGGATTGTCGGCTGTCAGCCGAGCGCCTAAGACCATTTACTCCGACGGAACGGCAGCGGGAATACTCGCAACGCCAAGCGCAAAGTTTGCGCTCGACGGAGCGCCCTTAATTGCAGTTACGGGAGCAAACGGCGCCGACGGCGCTGAATATCGCATGGAAACGGAAAATTTTTCCAGAATCTATTCGCATGGGAATTTCAACAACACCGGTCCCGACTGGTTCGAAGTAAAAACGAAAGACGGTTTTACGCTAAAGTATGGTAATCTGACCGGAAAATTCAAAGGAACTTCCGGCGCATCCACTTCGTATGTGCAGGCATGGTACCTGAACCGCATGGAAAATCAGGATGGCGTTGGAGTTGATTATGAATACGAAGCCTCCGGAATGGGGCTGTATTTGAAAAAAATAACTTATTCGGGCAACACGGTCGAATTTTTTTATGATTCGCGCAAGGATACGATACAGGTTTATTTGGGCAGCAAAACCGGATTTCAAGACCGTATCCTGAGAAAAATCGCAGTCCGGCGCGAAGGAGATTTGTTTCGTACCTACGATCTCGAATATGCTTTCGACTGTTTCTCAAGGTTAATTCGCATTACGGAAGCTAACGGAATAGGCGAAAAGAGAAATCCGACTCTTTTTGAATGGGGCGGTTTTCCAACTAAAACAAATATAGGGGTAAAAAATGTAACCGTTGCTGCTTCTTCGCTTGAGCCTGATTTTTCAAAACAATATTATTCAAGCGTTGATCTGAATGGGGATGGATTAACGGATCTTATTGGTTTTTTTCCTTACAAAAAGAATAATAAAGATTCCATTGCTATTCAAGCGTATATTGCAAAAAGGGATGGCGATAATATTAAATTTGATGTTGGAAGCAATACGAAAGATTCAATTACAGGTTCCATCGACTGGGTGCTGATGACAAGCAAATATGGAGGATTTCTTACCGGCGATATTTACGGTCGAGGCATTCAAAATGTGATACTACCGGTAATAGATGGCGCACAAATAAAATTCTATGTCTTTAATAATAGTTCTTCCTTTAATACCTTTTTTCAAACTTTGGGTTACAGTTCGGAATTGCCGGAAATTGCAGTAGATGATGTAGATGGCGACGGTAAGTGCGAGTTGCTTTATATCGAAAAAAAACCTAATAAAAGCAATGAGTATGAATTGAATATTGGAGGAGATAACAAACCCGGATGGGACGGTAAAACTATATTTACAAAACTTCCTCTAAGCATTGCAAGCAAACCTGATAAAATGATAGTAGCAGACTTTAATGGCGACGGCATGGAGGATATTATGGTTTTAACTCAGGACGGTTATCATATCTACTGGAATCAAGGAGGCGTCTTAAACAATTTGTTTTCGGCATCCAATAAAACAGTTGGCACGCTTTTCAACAGCGCTTACAGTGAAATTGAAGCGGGAGATTTCAATGGAGACGGCTTGCCCGATTTTGTACTGAATGAAAAGGGCAACGCTAACTGGTATCTGGCAATAAACCAGGGGAACGGCGTTTTTTCAAAGAAAGCGTTACCTAAAATAACCGTGCATGAAGAGTATTTTAGCGGACAAAAGAATGATAATGATCAATGTTTTGCGACTGATTTTGATGGAGATGGAAAATCAGATATTATCATCAGCAATGCCGAATACAAAAACACTTATGATATGTTTGGACTCCCTGCAGGAAGAGAATTTCAAACTCAGAATGTCTATTGGTACCGTTCCACCGGAAATGATTTTGAGTTCGTGAAGTCAGCCTCTTATAAACAAGCCGATGCTAACAGGAAGTATTTTGCTTTTGGAGATTTCAAAGGTATGGGCAGTAATCAAATGCTGTTTTACGGTTACGATTGCTATAACGGGCAAGACCAAACTGTGAAATGGCGGCTCTACGATAATGCCGGACTGACAGCGGAAAGCGGAAAAATCAAAGGGATTTCCGACGGACTGAACAACCGGACTCAGTTCTCCTACCTGCCGCTGACCGATCCGGCGATCTACACGCCGGCTGCCTCTTCGACCTATCCGGTTGCATCGTTGAGAGGACCGCTGTATGCTGTCGCTAAAATGACGCAGACCAATGGGGTTGTTTCCGCTCCGGTCGTGAATAAGTATATCTACATGAATGGAAGGATACACTTGCAGGGTAAAGGTTTTCTTGGATTTGAACAGTTCAAAACGACAGATTCGATTTCCCAAACGACTCAAGTTCAGGATTTTGGAAAAATCGATCCAACGTATTTTTATCCCGTTTCAAATAAAATATCGGTATTGCTTGGAACGGATACGATTTCTACCTCATCCGGCACAAACAAAGTATTGAGTTTGGGAGGAAAACGCATTTTTCCTTATGCGGACTCCTCAGTTCAAAAAGATTACCTGAATGGCGTTACTGTCACCCAAATACAGGCTTACAACACCGATGGGAATATGACCAAGTCAACCGTCAACTACACGAATGACGCTACCAAAGTCAACGAGGTAGTCGAAGTCGCCGACCTCGTTTATGCCTCTTACGGCGGAAACGGCATTGCGAATAAAGTGACGACAGCCACGCAAACCCGGACTTATGCGGGCGAACCGGCTTTTGTCGCCAAACAGCTTTACGGCTACGACGCTAAAGGTCATCTGATTAAAGAAACTAAATATGCGAATACGACCGCTTCCTTAGTTGCGGAATACTTGAATTTCAATTCGCTCGGACTGCCCGCAAAAATGAGAGATTCGACAAAGGATATAGTAAGGGAAACTTCCTTTGCATACGACACTCGCGGCAGAGTCACTTCTACGACCAACCCCATCGGGCAGGTTTTCAAAACCTCGTACGATAAATGGGGTCGTGTCGCAACGGAAACCGATCCGTTGAATCTGACTACCGCTCATGCATACGACAACTGGGACGCGGAAACTTCCGTAACCTATCCCGACAATACGCGTGAAACGCAGTTGCTGGCATGGTCGGGCAGCGGAGGCGATGTTCCTTCCGGCGCCTTACTCACTAAGACTTCAACCGCATCTGGGCAGCCAAACGTTATTACCTATTATGATGCGACCGGTCGCGAATTGCGCACAATCACCTACGATGCCTTCAACAAGAAAGTTTATTCCGACAACGGTTATAACAACAAAGGTCAATTGGAAAAAACGTCGCTGCCATATTTCTCCGGCAATACCGTTCAATGGACAACTTACGCTTACTTGGATGACGGAAGACAGAAATCGGAGACCAGTCTTGGTTTGACCACCAACTACGGATACGGCAAACTGACGGCAACGGTAACGCCCCCAGACGGACACGCAACGACAAAAACAACCAACGCCAAAGGCGATGTAGTGAAAGTGGAAGAACTAAACAGGAATGGATTGATTCAATATGTTTACCACAGTTCGGGACAGCCCCGCTCGGTGACTGCCAACGGCAGCACATTTACAATGGAATATGATACTTATGGCAGGCAAAGCAAACTGAGCGACCCCAACGCCGGAACCATCAATTACACATATTATGTCTCAGGCGAGCTGTTGACGCAAACAGACGCCCGCAACAATAAAACGGCTCTCACTTACGACAAGCTCGGACGGGAAACGACGCGAACGGTAACAAACGGAACAAAAACCGTTAGCGTTACCAACACCGTCTATAATAATTACGGGATAGATTCCGTAAAAAGAGATGATATGAGATTGTGCTACAAATATGATTCTTTTGGACGCATCCTGTCGCAGACGGAAAAATCCGGAGCCGACAGTTATACGACAAGTTATACTTATGACGCCAACGGCATGTTGCAAACGCGCACATTTCCTTCGGGGTACGCAGTGCAATACAGCTATGTCAACGGCATGACAACCGCTATCCGCAAAGTGTCGAACAATGGGGCAATCTGGGAGTTGACCGGAGCAAACGCTTTGGGACAGATAACTAATTATCGCAATGGAGGCAAATTCAATGTCGAGCTTGGATATGATACTTATTTGAATCCGACAACAAAGAAATTGGACGGCGCAAGTTATGCCGAACAAGCCGTTAATCAGTTAACAGGCAACCTCAATAGCCGGAAAGTCGGAACAACATCGGAATCGTTCGGCTATGACAGTCAGTACCGCTTGACAAGCTGGTACGGTTCCTCTGCAACCTATTCCGACAACGGCAATATCCTGACTAAGACCGGAGCAGGAACTTATAGTTATGACCCTCTGCGCAAACACGCCGTCACCGGTGTCACAGGCGTCACAGGTTTAAATCATGCCATCGCCTACAACGAATCCGGTAGAGCCACCTCCATCGAAGAAGGCGCCTATCGCCTGACGCTCGATTACGGCGTGGACGACCAACGGGTGAAAACCTCCCTTTATGAGAACGGCACGCTGATAAAAGAAAAGCGTTTTGCTTCGGGATACGAAAAAGAAATCGTTGGCAACTCAACAAGAGAAATCAGTTACATCAATGCTCCCTCGGGTTTGACGGCGATTGTGGTTCGTTCTGCTGGAATAGACAGTTTGTTTTATGTTTATACCGACCATCAAGGCAGTATTTTGCAACTGAACAGTGAAGCGGGCGCAATGGTTGAGCAGCGCAGATACGATCCATGGGGTCGTGAACGCGACCCCAACAACTGGAACAACTATACTTTCAACGCAGGCTACCGGCGAACCGATCGCGGCTATACCGGTCAGGAACATTTGCCGCAGTTCGGGTTAATCAACTTGAATGCGCGGTTGTATGATCCTTTGCTGGGACGATTTTTGAGCCCCGATCCATACGTGCAGGCGCCGGGTTTGAGCCAGAATTACAACAGATACAGCTATTGTCTAAATAATCCGCTGATTTATACTGATCCAAGCGGGGAAAAATGGTGGCAATGGGCATTAGGCGCCTTATTATTAGCTCCTGTTGCTCCAGCGGTAGTTTCCACTGCAGGAACTGTTGTAACTACTGCAGGCTCAATAGCTGCGGTTGCAGGAGGAACAGCAATATCTACCGTTATGTTGGCAGGCTCAACTCTTTATACCGGCGCATCCATTACATCCTTAGTGGCGTCTAATACGCTTTCTGCTGTTGATTTCAACGTCACTTTCTGGGGAACACTATTTAATGGAGACAGTGGTTGGGGTGGAAAACGGTTTAACAATTGGATGATGCTGGACTTTCAAAGAATTAATTCCCTTGCAAGTACTTTCAGATATGACCAATCAGCTGATGGGTTTGAATGGCCTATGCAAGTTATAAACAATCTTACAAATGGAGAATTTTTGCAGGATAATATTGGAAATGCTTATGGACATTATTTAAATATTAGTGGAAAGATAGATGCCACCGGATATTATCAAGGAAGATTAATTACTCGGACAATGGCTAATACTGTAAATACTGGCGTATCCTTTGGGCACTATGTTTTTGGAGATAATATTGCGCTTAGCCCGAATGATAATAGCCAAGGGGCAGATGGGTTGGATTTGTTTGCCCACGAATTTGGGCATACATATCAGAGCAGAATATCAGGACCTTTATATCTTTTCAAATGTGGAATTGCAAGTGTTTATGATAATAATGGATTAACAGAACAAGATGCAAGCAGAAGAGGCTTTTGGAATTTGGGAATGACACCTTCAGGACAATGGAAATATAGGTATGAACAACAATCATATGATAGGTATAGATGGTATGAATTGGGGGGTGCTCCTATGTTGTGGCCTTTTATGTGGATGTGGAATTATTAATTAAATTAAAAATATATGAAGAAATTATTAATAGCATCAGTAGTATTTATATACATGATGAGTGCTTGTGATAAAACGCTATATTTGAATTATAAAATTCAAAACAATTGTAATGACACTATCTTTGTAGACGGTTTTGGAGGAAGTTCTAAAGCAAAAAAAATAACGTTCTCTTTAAAAGTTGCTCCTAATACTCTATTATCATTTTATCAAGGCACGACTATAATGGCTTTTGGATGTTCCAAAGAAGATATTCCACATTATATTGATAGTTTGAGTGTAAAAGAAAAAGGGTATATTTTAAATTACAATCCTTTGTATCGTTTAGAACATTGGAATTTTGTGCAAATCAAAGATAATACTTATGAGGCAACTCTTAATATTAATCCAGATGATTTTGAGTGATGAAATAATGGTATGAATTTCTGGGTGCCTCTCGCTCGCCGAAGTGTGCAAAAAAATAATGTGACCGCTCGGCGTAGGCTCTTTGCCTGCGTCGGGTTAAAAGCAAAGCTCCAGCTTTGCAAAAATAATAATAATGAATAAAATGGATGTAGGATTAAAAGAAGAAAAAATATTGATTTACAAGTCAATAGACTTGTTTTTAGCTCGCCGTAGAGAGACGCCATAGCCGTAGGTTAAGCCTATCAAATAGCTCTGAAAGAGCGTTTATCAATAGCGTCGGGCAACGCCCTACGGAATAGGGCAAATTATAACCTAAGCGCTGTTAGCGCGTAATCTAATATTACATTGGATTTCGCCCTTTCAGGGCTCAATGAGAATAACACGCTTCTTTTCGTAGGGCGATGCCCTACGCTATTGATTTATAAGGCTTTCAGCCTTAACCTGACGGCTATGGCGGGACGCTACGCCGAGCGGGGAATTTGGTGATAGCGGAGGAGGAACATTATGGTAATTCATTAATAAGCAAACAATATGAAAACGATGATTTTATTTTTGTTTATAGGTAGCTTAAGTATATGTATGTCTTGTTGCAGTTTTTTATTTCCAGATGAAAAGTTTTCAATACAAAGAGCCGATTATAATGGAAATGAGTTGAAATTTGATGGATATTATTACAGACAAGATACCTCTGGAAACACATTAATTTTATTTCTGTACAGAAACGGAATAATATTGTCAACTCGTGCCTACCCATCATGTGATTTAGATTATGTGGAAAACATAATGGTTGATGAATATGATAAAATTCGAAAAGATAAAACACGTTGGGGTGTTTTCATAGTAGAATACGATAAAATTGAATACGAAAAATGGACAACACCTACTGAATCAATCACGGTAAAAAAAGGGATCGGTTATATTGAAACTGATACTACATTTCGTATTACTGAGAATTATTTTTCGTATAACAACAAAAAATATTTAGTTGATGAAGTTTATCATTTCAAGCAATTTGCCAATAAGCCGGACAGTACAAATAATTATATCAAATGAATTCGGAAAGTTGTAGGCAAGCGATACGTTGGCAAAAAACATGAAAAAGATTGAATGACAATAAATAGTAATTATGAAATCAAATAAGATGAAAACAAAAATTAGTATATCAATAATCTGTATAATTATAACACTTTGGGCATTACACTCCTGTGGGGTGTTATTATTTAGAGAAGTGAAATGTAGAGACTTTGAATTTCAAGATGAATTGAAATGGTTTGCAGGGAATGTTGGCAATGTCATAACTTTATCAAATAATAGAGGCAACGAAACAAAAGAGTTTATTATAAGGGATAAATATATACTCCACAGAATAAAATATACTTCAGATACCGGTTGTGATTGTCATGACAGATGGGGAATTTTGTTATCATCCGGTAATGATACTATAAGTATGTATAGCGACTCAAAATACATTGAGACAAATCCATCTAACAGGTATGATTATTTATTTATTAAATACAACAACAATTTGTCAAGTTTTACTGATGAAGACAAGTCAATAGTAACAAATTACACTATTGATAATATTACATTTTCTCAGGTCTTGATTTTTGAGTATTCGCATGATGAAAATAATCAATTTAAAAAAGTTGTGATTGCACCTGAAATTGGAATTATAGAACTAACAGAGACTAACGGGAATATTTGGACGAATACAAATTTAGAAACAAAATTGAGTATAGACATGAGTTCTTTTGAATACAGTGAGTATGTATGCGAATAATCTTTTGATTTATAAGGCTTTCAGCCTTAACCTGACGGCTATGGCGGGACGCTACGCCGAGCGGGGATTAATGTGCCGGCTAATGTGGCGCTGAGGTTTCGACGATCCTCGAACCGCCTTCCTGCTCTGTAATATCCACCCAAACGGTATCGACCGGCAACAGCGATTCTACTTTTTCAGGCCATTCGATAAAGCACAACGAGCCGCTGTTGAAATAATCCTCAGCGCCGATATTTACCGCTTCCTGAACAGAATTAATCCGGTAGAAATCAAAATGATAAATCGTTTTTCCGGTTGTATCCGATTCATATACATTGATGATGGCAAACGAAGGGCTGTTGACCGTTTCCGAAACGCCTAACGCTTCACATACCGCTTTGATAAAGGTCGTCTTCCCTGCGCCCATTTTTCCTCTAAAAGCAAAAACAGCGCTGTTGCCTGTTTGTTTTATAAACTCTTTAGCTGCGCTTTCGAGTAAAGAGAGGTTTTTAATTTCAATCATACAGTTGTTAAGTTAAAGACATACACATGAATTTCAATGTATTAATGCTAATCTTCTTTCTATTGAATCACGTATAAATGCATTAATGCTTGTACCGGTATTTTCAGAGTACATAGCTATTTTTCCATGTATTTCAGCCGGTATGCGTATATTAAGGACTCCGTTGTATCCTTTTCGAGGTGAAATCCCTAAATCTTCGCAACCTTCCAAATAGCTTTCTATCGCATTTTTAAAGTCCTCCTCTAATTCATCGACAGTATTTCCTTCGTATGTGATACAATCCTTCGTCATTCCGAGAACTTTACCATAAAGGCATTTATCTTCTTTGCTGTACTCAACGCTTCCGTAGTACCCTTTATATTCAAGATTATTCATTTTGCAATTTTATTAAGTTTATATTTACCAAGTTGTCATATATATCTTTCAATGTAGATTCCTTAATTGGAGCGCCAGATGTATGAGGCTTATGAATATCTATGATGGTTTTCAATTCTTTATTCTGAAAGCGTACGCGAGAACCGGATGTTTTTCCCTTGTTACTCATTTCAAAACCAAAACCCGTTAACAATTTTAGGAGTTCATCAAAAGTAAAATCGGTTGGTTGTTTTTTGAATCTTTCTATTAATTTATCTTTTGTACTCATCACAAATATTTTTTATGCAAAAGTAACTGTTTTTAGTTACAAAACCAAATATGAAAATAAAAATTTATAATTCATAATTTAAAAAATTGTATCTTTGTTTCTTAATAGTATAAAAAAAGCGGCGTGAGTTATAAAAAATTTACAAAGATGCAAATAACGGCAAAATTACAATGAACAATACTCCTCCAACTCCCTTTCTCCGTTTAGTCGCCGGCGATTTACTGAAGCGATTCGGACCCAATTTGGCGGAACTTACGGTTGTTTTTCCGAGCCGCAGAGCGCGTTTGTTTTTCAATCAATATTTGTATGAAGAAGTTAATCATCCGCTTTGGTCGCCTCAATATATTTCAATTGATGAGCTTTTTGAAAGCGTATCGCCGTATTGCAAAGCCGACCGGATTCAATTAACCGGCGATTTATACCAATCCTATTCTTCCGTTTATAAAGCGCATTTGGAAAAGCCCTTGACCGAAACATTCGACGAATTTTTCTTTTTCGGGGAAATACTGCTTAATGATTTCGACGATATTGATAAAAACTTAGTCAACGCAAGGTTGCTGTTTGATAACCTTCAGGATTTAGACCGGTTGAAAGATGATTTTTCTCATTTGTCGGAAAATCAACGGGAGGCGTTGATCCGGTTTCGGAATATTTTTTTTGGGGATGACGGCGGCGGTAGAGACGGGGCGCGCCCCGTCTCTACGTTGAAAACCGCCTTTGCATCAATTTGGAATTTATTAGGAGACGTTTATGACATATTCAAACAAAATTTACGCGCCAAAGGTATTGCTTACCCCGGCATGATGATGCGGGAAACAATTGAAAACGAATCCCTTGAATTTTCTGCTAAACAATACGCTTTCGTCGGATTCAACGTGCTGAATAAATGCGAAGAACGTTTATTCAAACGCCTGAAACATAAATCTCTATTTTATTGGGATTACGACGCTTATTACCTCAATTCGGAAGCCGGACGTTTTATCCGGAAAAACATGAACACATTCGGTTCTGCTTTGGATGATGCCGAATTTGATTCATTTTTAAATCGCCACAAGGAAATTACTTTCTTGGCAGCCTCTTCCGAAAGCGGACAAACCGGCGTCATTCCCTCATGGATTGATTCTTTGCGGCAATCAACGGATTTCAACGATCCGGATTCGGCTATTGTGCTTTGCAATGAATCTGTTTTGCCGGCTGTGATACACACTATTCCTCCAACCGGAATCGAGAACGTGAATATTACGATGGGATTTCCGATTACTCAAACGCCTGTTGCCGGTTTCATTCAGGTATTGAACGACTTACAGATAAAAGGCGTGGGTTCTTCCGGCGTTTTTCATTACAAATACGTTCTTCCGGTATTGCGGCATCCATATACACGGATTATTTTTCCGGAAGCTCCCGAAATAGAACGCGCTATTAACGAAGGCAATATTTTTTTCCCCGATAAAAAGATATTAAAAAATGAAGCGATTTTTTCACCAACTGCCGATGCAACTGGATTATGCCGTTATTTATTATCCCTTATCGAAAGTCTGGGAAAAGCGTACAAAAGCATACAGAATTTCGATGACGTTTATGACGGCTTGTATCAGGAATCCATTTTCAGGGCTTATCAGGTTGTAAACCGGCTTTATGGCTTACTTGAATCCGGAGAATGGTCGCTGGAAAAGCCGACTTTTATACGTCTTTTGCGTAAACTCCTGTCTGTAACCCGCGTGCCTTTTCATGGCGAACCGGTGAAAGGCTTGCAGATTATGGGCGTTTTGGAAACGCGGACGCTCGATTTTAAACATTTACTCCTGCTTAGCGTGAATGAAGGATTTATGCCGGGAAGCAGCAGCGATAATACTTTTATTCCTGAATTTCTGCGCGCCCATTTTGAGATGAGCGCTATCGATCATCAGGATTCTATTTACGCCTATTATTTTTACCGCCTGATTCAACGCGCCGAAAAAATTACTTTTGTTTACAATACGGATAAAACGCAGACGGGCAAAGCCGAAATGAGCCGTTTTCTACTCCAATTATTGATCGATCCCCATCTGAAAATTCAACGGCGAACCTTGCAGTCTTCAATAAAACCGTGGCAGTCTCAACCGGTCGTTATTCCGAAATCAGACGATATTGTTCTAAAAATTAAAGAGTTATACGACTTTAATACGAATCCGGACGCCAAGCCGTTGACGCCTTCGCATCTGAATGTTTTCATCGATTGTTCGCTTCGTTTTTATCTGCAGAAAATACAGGGATATGAAAGTCCCGATGAATTAACGGACGAGCTGGATTCTTCCATCTTCGGAACCATTTTCCACAGGGCAGCCGAAACGCTGTATCACGAAATCGGACGAACCGGCGGAGAAAAACATTTTGCTCCCTTTGTCGTAGAAAAATCGCAGTTGGATGTTTACCTTCAACCAAATTCGGATTACCGGATTCGCAAATTTGTCTCTAAGGCTTTTGAGGAAATTTATTTCAAAGGCAGAACGGTTGACGAATCACAATACAATGGCGAACAATTGATTAACTTTACTGTGATTTGCAAGATGTTGAAACGCTTAATCGAATTTGACAGCCGGCAGGCGCCTTTCACTGTGGTTGGTCTGGAATGGAAAGATTATCATTTTTTTGAGTTGGAAGATTTTCCGGTCAAACTTAAAATCGGCGGAATTATCGACCGGCTTGAAATTAAAGATGATAAGCAATGGATTTTTGATTATAAAACCGGAGGTTCGGCGAAAACATTTAAATCGCTCGAAGATTTGGTTATAGAGAAAGACAAACGGGCATCCCATATTTTTCAGACCTTTGTGTATGCATCGGTACTTTCTCACTTAGACAAATCTAATCTCCCAATCGTTCCCGCTTTGCTTTATATGCAAGATACAGGCAAGGAAAATTATTCCCCAATAATTGAATATGAAAAAGAACCCATTACCGATTTTCGCGATTTGAATCCGGTATTTGAAAAGTTATACTTACAAAAAATAAGCAGTCTGTTTGATCCGGAAATACCGTTTCAACAGACTGCTTATGATTCAAATTGTTCCTACTGCGAATTTAGAGAACTGTGTAATCGTTAATTCGCTTTTTTCCCGGAAGATTTAGCGTCAGTTGTAGCGCTTTTGTTTGTACAACAAGCGGCTTTTGTCCCATCTTTTTTGTTAGCGCAGCAAGCAGCTTTTGTTCCGTCTTTCTTGTCGGCGCAGCAAGCTTTCTTATCGCTTGCTTTAGCTGTGCAACTTGCGTTCTTATCGGCGCAACAAGCTTTTGCCGGCGCTTTTGTTTCCGTAGTCGCTTTTGTTTGAGCTTTTTGAGTGCCACTTTGAGCCCAAACTGAAGTTGCCGTAACAAATAATCCGGCAAATAAAATAGTAATGAAAAACTTCTTCATAAAACAATAATATTAATAGTTAAACTGTAATTTATGGTTGCAAAGATAGGTCATATTTTATTATTCACAATAGGAATAAGTATAAATTATGCTAAAAATGATTAAATATTAAATATTTACCGAAATGGAAAATTTGTTTATCCGGCTAACAGTTTATAAATATCCCGTTGCGCATGCACCTTTTTCTTTCGTGCGTTCAGTTTATTTTTGAATACGTTCTGCATCCGATCGTCAACAAAGCAGCCTTTTACATTATCATTCAATTGAATATCCAATATTTTCAGAATCGTTTGTTTGATTTTTTTATCCAATACAGGGAAGGCGGTTTCGATGCGGCGGTATAAATTTCGCATCATCCAGTCGGCTGATGTAATATACAGGTCTTCTTTTCTGTTATTGTAGAAATACCATATCCTCGAATGCTCCAGAAACATATCCACAATGCGGGTAACAGTGATATTTTTGCTATACGGCTGACCGGGAATAATACACGAAATGCCCCTCACAATCAAGTCGATTTTTACTCCGGCTTCGCTTGCTTTGTATAATTCGTCAATCATGTCGTCGTCTTGCAAACCATTCATTTTTAGTATAATGTGAGCCTTTTTTCCTTTTCGGGCATTTTTGATTTCCTGTTGAATTTTCAACTTCAGATTGGGAACCATATTGAATTGCGCTACCCATATATTGTTAAACTTCACATCGGTATGCTGCGTTTCCAGCACATTGAATAATTTCCGCACTTCGGAAGTAATTTTTTTATTTGAAGTAAATATTCCTATGTCAGAATATTGCTTAGCTGTTTTTTCATTGAAATTGCCGGTGCTTAAATAGGCGTACGACTGCCGGATATTATTCTTCACCACTGTTTTTTCGATCACTAACGCTACTTTGGCATGTACTTTTAACCCCGGAAGACTGTAAATAATCTTTATTCCTGCATCCTTCATCAGTTGAGATGTAGCCAGATTGTTCGCTTCATCAAAGCGGGCTTTCAACTCGACGAAAACGGTGACATTTTTACCGTTTTTCGCAGCGTTAATCAGGTTATTGATAATTTCCGAATTTTCAGCGACACGGTATTGAGTTATCATAATTTCTTCCACATTTGGATTAGCGGAAGCTTCCATCAGGAAACGAATAAAATAGTCGAAAGTATGGTAAGGATAATGCAAAAAAACATCTTTTTTCCGAATAATCGGAAACAACCAGTAGCTTTGATCCAATTCAGGGATCCGGATCGGAACAACCGGCTGGGCTTTCAGCTCTTTTCCAACCGGATTGGGCAATTTGATTAAATCTTCCAAATTCAGGTAGCGGTTATCGGGAATTAAATCTTTCTTTTGAATGTGAAACATTTCCCGAATGGATTGCAGACAATCGTTCGTCATCCGCTTATCATAAACAAAACGGCTCAGATCGCCTATCTTCCTTTTTCTAACTTTCTTCTTAATCGTTTCGAGCAGATTGTTTTGCGTCTCATTGTCGTCGATGAAAAAATCAGCGTCTCGGGAAACTTTAATGTTAAAACATCCTTCTACCGTATAACCCGTGAAAATATCCGACAGGTTGGCTGAAATTACGTCTTCGGCAAACATATAATAATATTTTCCTCCGACTGGCGGAAGTTCTATGAAACGGGGGATTTTTGCGTAAGGCGTTTTGATAATGGAATAAAACCGTTCGCCCGATTTATGTTTCTGTAATTGAACAATTTGATATAAACGTTTATCCCGTATGAAAAATCGAATATCGTTTTTTAACAGCATAACCGGTTGGAGAAAAGGAAAAATTTCCTCTGCAAAATAAGTTTTGATAAATTTCCGGTGTTCCGGTTTCGGCTCGTCATTCATGTAAATAATAATATTTTGCCGTTCCAGTTCTGGAAGTATTTGAGTTCGGAGTATTCTGAAAAACTCCTGTTGCTGCCGCGTAACTTCAGCATTGATTGCTTCGAGAACTTTTTCTTCTTCGGAAGTATCTTTTTTGTCTTTATTATTTTGCATAATATCACTCTGATAGTCCGCCACTCTGATTTCATAAAATTCTTCGAGATTAGACGCATGAATAGAAAGGAATTTAATCCGCTCATAAATAGGCAAACTCTCGTCTTCCGATTCGAGGAGAACGCGGTAGTTAAACGATAGCCAACTGATGTCCCGGTTAAAATATGAATAAGTGTGTTCCATAAATATTTATACTTACATGTAAATCTACGGCAAATTTATTAAATTTGCGTCATAATTCAATGATTTTATGTTTAAAATTGGTGTTATTTCGGATACTCACGCTTATTGGGACGAAAAATTTGCCGTTTATTTTGCTGAATGCGATGAAATATGGCATGCGGGAGATATTGGCAGTGAGGAAGTTTTGAACCGTTTGGAAATGATCAAGCCGGTGCGGGCGGTTTATGGAAACACGGATAATCATTTGATTCGGATGCGCTGTCCTGAGACTTTGCGGTTCAAGGTTGAAGAAGCGGACGTTTTAATGACGCATATTGGCGGTTACCCCGGAAATTATGCGCCGCAAATTCGAGGGAAAATTTATGCCTCGCCTCCTACTATCTTTGTTTGCGGTCACTCGCACATTCTTAAAGTGATGTTCGACAAATCGCTGAAAATGTTGTGTATCAATCCGGGCGCTGCAGGCGTTTCAGGTTTTCATCAGGTACGCACCCTTCTGCGGTTCGTAATCGACGGCAGTGCGATTAAGGATATGGAAGTAATCGAACTGAATTAATTTGGTATTCTTCTGTCAAAAAAATGATTATTTTTGTACAATGAAACTGCGACTTTTACCGGTAATTATGTCAGGATTGTTTCTAATCTTCGGATGTTTGGAAACAAAGGCGCAAAACGTTTTAAATCAGGGAGTTCAAAGTTCTGCCGCGAATATTAGCGATACAATGCAAGTCGTAACGCTTAACGACATTTATGTATATCCGCCTCCCGTTTTTAAAAATCCGGCGGAAGAAGCTCAGTATTGGAAATTAATCAGGGACGTAAAAAAAACCTTACCGTATGCTAAAATGATTTATGCTACCTTAATTGAAACGTATGAATACATCCAGACTTTACCAACGGAAAAAGAGCGGGAAGCGCATCTGAAACGGATAGAGAAAGACTTATATGCTCAATATTTACCCATATTGAAAAAAATGACTTTGTCGCAGGGGAAATTGTTGATCAGGCTCGTTGACAGAGAATGTAACCAAAGTTCCTACGATTTATTGAAAGCGTTCTTAGGTCCTATCCGCGCGGGATTTTGGAACACCTTTGCCGGAATATTCGGTGCAAGTCTAAAATCGACATGGGATCCGGATGGGAAAGATGCGGCTGCCGAACGTATTGTTGAGTTAGTTGAACAGGGGGTACTCTAAAGATATTCTTAATTTTGCGTTAGATATGCGATTTATTTATATTTTAGTGCAATAATTTATGAAGACTACATTTTTGGAATTGCAGCATAAAATAAATTGAGGCTGACTCTTGCTTTTGAGACAGCCTCTTTCTTTTTAATTAGATTATAATTTCGTATAAAACTCTCTTCGTCTTACTCCTTTTCTTCTTCTGCTTCGGGAGTTTCTGCTTCGGGAGCTTCTGCTGCCGGAGTTTCCGGCGCTGTTTCAACCTTAGCTTCTACTATCTTAGCTTCTGCTTCTTCAACCGTTTTACGGACATCAGAGTCCTCCTTAACAGCGTTAATAGTTTCAGGAACAACAACTTCTTCAACAACTTTAGCTTTCTTTGCCTTAGCCGGCGCTTTAGGAGTTTCGACAGGAGCAGGAGCGGCCGCAACATCCGATTTTCTTCTCGAACGGCGGGTTTTCGCTTTTGCTGGCGCTTTCTTATCCTTCAGCATCAATTCATTGTAATCCACTAATTCGATAAAGCACATCGAAGCGTTATCGCCCAACCGGTTACCGGTTTTTATAATTCGCGTGTAACCTCCGGGTCGGTCGCCTACTTTTCGGGAAATATCGTTAAATAATTCCGTCACAGCGTATTTATCCCTTAGATACTGAAAAGCGACGCGTCTTGAATGGGTAGTATCTTCTTTGCCCTTCGTGATAAGCGGTTCTACATATTTACGAAGTTCTTTTGCCTTGGCAAGGGTCGTAAATATCCTTTTATGCATGAGCAAAGAAACTGCCATATTCGAGAGCATGGCA
>Ga0123357_10002269_pt1 | contig 21314 bp, 14 predicted proteins | sample TergutEmb28metaG_FD_89873 | JGI IMG/M metagenome (GOLD analysis project Ga0123357, IMG submission 89873) | Embiratermes neotenicus P4 segment gut microbial communities from Petit-Saut dam, French Guiana - Emb289 P4 | ecosystem: Host-associated > Arthropoda: Insects > Digestive system > Gut ... | reverse complement strand
GAAGTGTGTGGAGTCCCAAGGGAACTACTTTGAGGGTGATTAGGTGTCCAACGCTCCAAGTAAGCCAGTTTCTTTTTCCCGGCCAAAGGTCGGATACTTTTCTAACAGACCACGTATATTACTCAGGAGCATATTTTTGCACTTAGGCCACAAGACAATTACTGCTGCTGTCTAGAACTTTAGATACTAATGACACAACTTGCCTCTTATTCGGAAGGTCAGTCTTGTTGTTCCCTGTGAGACATTCTGCTCAGATGTAAGCTCCAAATTAGTTGGATGGTGAAACACAGGTGGTGGAGCTGGAATCCAATGTGTATGTTCACTGCAATAACAACATACCAAATTCAAATTTTGAGGGGGACATCCAGTTGTGTTGTATACAATAATAAAAAGAGGAACAGTACCATCAACATGACTGTTATGGCAATATAAATTTTTTATTTACCTATTTATTTACATAATCACAACTAGTTTTGGTCTTAGGCTTCTTCAGGCAAAATCTTAAGTTCAAAACATCACAGGTGGTCCGAAAAGGAAAAAGGTCCTTTCCCATTACATTTGTGTACATAATATACTTACACAGAATTAGTACATTTATGTTCTATGAAGGGATTTATAAAACAGCAGTGTATAAAATCATTAAGTAAAAGTTTAAGTTATTTTCGGTTAGTTTGCGATATGCAGAGTCAAGCATATGTGTAAACATAATTGGCTGAGCTTTTCTGTATTAAGTTTTATTTTGTAGTTCCTGTGGTGTTCTAGAATCTACATACTTACTTAAAATAAACATTTTCATACAGTAACATCCAAACATTACGTGTAACTGCAATATTATAATGTTCAACAACAGTAAAATATGACGGTAAATTACACCATGAAAATTAAATCCAAATATTGTTATTAGACTGTGAATCTAGCATGTGCTTCTTGATACATTATTAGAGATAAACCAGACTGACGGGGCTTAAAAGTAGGACATTACAGTTTTGACAGAGTTTTTGGACACTTGGAACTTACCATATTTGGAGAATACGAGGTGAGAAAACTGGAAGACCACCAATGAGCTCCTTCTCACATGCAGATCCTACTGGCTGAGCACTGGCTACCTCAGGAATCAGTGACTGGACACTACCAGGACTGTTGCGATCCAAGTTCATGAGCCAGTAACCCGAACCCTGAGACTGAACATGCCCCAACAGATCGTGGAAAATTTGCTCGGTGTGCTGGACAAAGAGACGACAACTAATTAGCCCATGGAGCAGAGTTCATCTTGAGAGGCTGCTCAAAACATTCCAAGTCCGAGGGTTCATTACACGTTCACAGCAGCCCACCACGGGATTATACCCTGCGAAAGACGAATACAATCCACACTCTCGCCTCCCGTTGTAGGATTCATTTCAACGTGACACTTCAACTGACTGAAGTCTGCATCTCCCAAACTTCCTCTTCCTTTAGAGTCCTCTAAACAGTAAAAATGTTACATGGCTACGTTGCAGAATTGCCCTGTGAATATTATAAAAGATTAGCTCTTCATTTAGCAAATGGAATGCTTCCACTGAAATTAATTACACAGCGGCTCGTTAAACAGAAAGTAATTTTCCTGTAATTTAGGGGGTTGCAAATACAACAATTCCTGCCCAGTGTAAAAATGCAATTCAGTCCCTGCTGGTCATTTTAAGCAAAGTTTCTCACAACAAAACTCAAGGCATACTTGGAAATCATGTCACCTACTGGCAGTTACACACTTCTGTAAATATACAAGACAAGGACAAATAACCATAAGCAGAATCTACATTCATATTAGCAGAAAATGTGTTGCAATCCGTTAAATATTACTACTGATTCAATGGTTAGTTACGTATAAGACGGAGTAAACTCATTAAAGAAAACAGGAAAGCTGGTCTTGAGATAAAGATTTGAACCCAGAACCTTTCATAGAAGAAGCCATACTGCAACTCTCCCCACTGTTGACACCCAGTGCAGTAAAAGAGGGAGATGCTGACACACATACTCTAAGAGTAAAGGAAGTAACATTCTCAGCTGAATAATTAACTTCCTTGTGGTGGTTGGGGTAACTACATACTCCAGCTGACTTACTGAATGAACAGTAGAAGGGATCAAACCATTGCTCATTTTTATTTTCCATGATATAATAATCATAACTAAATACATGCAATATTCACACAGTACTGTCACCTCCATGTCATAAAACTGGATTGGAGTATGTACATTTCTTACACCTTGAACATCTGTTACTACGCTTACAATTGCTTACTTCTGTTGTTATAGTTTGTTGTTCCCACCTCACAAGACTGTGTTTCCACCATGTTGTTGATGCTGACTGTAAGAAATGACATAGTGTTCATATTGTATTTCATCAAAACACATATTGCAATGTGGGCCGGGTTGCTCAGTCGGTATAGCGACTGACTACAGGCTGGATGGTCCAGGATTGAATCCTGGTGAGGACGAGAATTTCCGCCCGTCCAGACCGGCTCTGGGGCCCACCCAGCCTCCTGTACAACGGGTACCAGGTCTTTCCCGGGGGTAAAGTGCGGCCGGGGCGTGCTGCTGACCACTCACCCCCTTCTAGTGCCGCGGTCATGGAAGAGTACAGCTATACCGCTACCCACCCTCTGGGCCACATCAGGCCTGTAACGGGATCACTGTACCTTTACCTTTTTTTTTACATACCGCAATTCTCAGCTCGAAGCATGCGGATGGACAAAAGGACATACATAATCACCCTTATCAATGCACACTGTGCAAAATATGCATAATAAAAATTTTACACTATTAAATGTCAATATAGAGATGTGAAGTGACACTTTTTGTGTACACAGTCTTCAGAATGGCATACGAAAGATTAGTGTACAAACCAAGAAGCTTACCAAAATATGGATCCTCTGTGGTGATGGAGCAGAAGAGTTGGCACTGTATGGAAACCCCAGTGGTGTGAGGATTACTGCCAAGACAGTCAGCAAGTGCAGTCCAGATGCACCTGCCACAACCCTCCATGGTTTCTTCACCAATATAATCAATGGTGTCTAAAATACAGTAATGGAAGTAAACTACCAAATTATAAGGGTACCTACAAATGCCGCAAAGTGGGAACACTGTACTCTTGACAATTAGATGTCTTGATGTGTAAACATTTAATATTCTTAACACCACTTTCAGCTCCCAGTTTGATGCGAACCCTCACTCCCATTTGATGGTTTCAAAATATATTCCCACCCTACTTTTTCACGGAGGAATCATGATTCGATTCCTGGTACGGGCAAGTGTTTTTTTTTTTTTCAAAGCATCTAGACCAGTGTTTCCCCACTATGGTTCCATGTAACACCAGGATTCTGCAGGACATCATTAAGGTTTACACAAAAAATCATGGAAACAATACACAAAAATTTTGAAATTCCGAAGTACCATAAAAATTACAAATATACTTTGGAAGACAATAAAAATTACTAAACCTTTTCATTCAATGTAAGTTCTTCAAAATACATTTTCTTGACACTAATTTAGCAGTAACTGAATTGAGATGTGGTGCTGGAGAAGGATGGAAAAGATCAGCTGGACCGATCATGTGAGAAATGAAGAAGTATTACTGAGAGTCAGGAGCAGAGGAATATCCTACATGAAATAAGGAAACAGAAGGCTAACTGGATTGGTCACATTTTGCGTAGAAACTGCCTTCTACAACAGGTTACTGAAGGAAAGATAAAAGGAGGTATAGAAGTGACAGGAAGCCAAGGAAGAAAACGTAGGAAGCTACTGGATGACCTTAACCCTTTGAAGCCAGAATTTAGTGGCCATTTGGCTATTTAAAGGGCTCACTGCGCGGCCACTTTAGTGACCGTTCGGCTATTTAAAGGGCTCACTGCGTGGCCACTTTGGTGGTTGTTTGGCGTTAAAGGGTTAAGGAAAGGAGAGGATACTCACATTTGAAGGAGGAAGTTCTAGATCCCACTATGTGGAGAGCTTGATTTGGAAGAGGCTTTGGACCTGTCGTAAGACAGATTACTAAATGAAATGAACTGAATTATGATCCCTGCTCTCAACTTTTTTCTGGCCTGCAAACCTTTTCCTCAGCATATGAAAAATTGTTTCAGGGGTTCCTCCATGGAAGTATGGTTGGGAAATACTGATGTAGACTGTCCTTCTGTTACTGCAAATCTCTTAGGTTCCAGTGTATCCTGATTTCAAACACCCTCAACTTGTATTCTTCCCTTAGTGTTAAGAAACCACATTCAACATCCAAACTAAAACAGGCAAAATTACAGATCTATACATTTTAAATTTAACTTTTTTGACAGCAGATGGGAAGACACAACATTCTGAATTGAATGGTGGCAAGCATTCCCCAAAACTAAAACTGCTGTGAATTCTTTTGTGCATGCTATTGTGACGTATGCACATTGTTCCAAAATATTTTAACTTTGAGATAAAACAGAACCCAGTTACAACAACACATATTCTGTGTTGCCAATTAATTCCTCACTACTAGCCTTAACATTACACTTCTCAGTTACAACAAAATGTTCAGTCCCTTTTGTGACATTATAACCTAGATCCCCGTATTTCCAAAGGACTTATTAGCTACCTTTACAATGCATCTTGTCATACACTCTGGTGAAAAGACATGGACATATATTTTTCGTTTTTTCAGCAATTTGTTCTAGACCAACCTTGTTATTAGCAACTAATGATGCCTGTGTCTCTCTGTATAGCATAAATGTCTATAAGGATTACCAACATAGAATTAACTCGGCAAAGGATCATGTCTGTGGGGAAAATGAACATACATATACTGGTTAGTAAATAGGGCTCTTTAGTAAGGAGAAGCCAGAAATTTTAGTCATGGCCTCAGAATTATTTGTTATGTTATTGTCAAGACACACTAACCATATAACTTATCAACAGTAAACACAGAAGAGCTGAAAAAATTCCAATTATGAGTTCAGGATTTTTATCGGATCCTATTCGTCCAGTTATGGGTATAAAGAGGCCAAATGCCATAACTGTACTGTACAGGACAAAGACAACTGATGGTAGCGTGCTGGCCACATACACAGTCAACCACATACGTACTGCAACAGAGAACCATACACAATTATAGCCAGAACTTTCAGCATTAAAAAAATAACAATGGGATAATTGCCACAGCAAGTCACAAGCATCAGGGGAACTTCGGTGCTGAAATATTAACCAGCAACTCTTTCCAAAAAGCACTAATTGTTGTTATCAGCACAAGTAGTCATGTGAAATCAATACGAGGCAATCCACCATACACACATGATCAGGCTTCTCTATTACGGATTAGTGAGAATATCTTATTCAAAAGCATCTAGTTGACTTCAGTCCATGTACAGAAGACAACAGCTGTTTGTATTTCATCCAGCACCCTACTCTGTACAGCCCTCAGAAGTAACTATTCACACAGAACAATACTGTTAGTGTTGAATTTCTGGGAAAACAATGTGTATATTACAACCACTGACTAAAAGTGAAATAAATCTTATCTTTCTTATACTGAAGTCCTGCTTCATAATGCTTTGAGGCTCCCAGATCCACACAAAATTTAATGAGGCCTGTATGCCATCCACTGCTAAATCCAGTGACAATTATAAACAGGATTTATTAACAAAGCAAGAACTTACAATTATTTCTCCAGTGAGACAAACTAAGTACAAAACTTGCAAGTGTCGGACACAGCAGAATGAGCATAAATATAAAGGCTGATCGGATGCCACTAATTATCCCTGCCAGCAGCAGTATAGTCCACAAACACTGGACACCATTCACATACAGCCATCCTTGTAGAGCAGGAACCAAATGAGACTATAAAATACAGCATGGTTTTATCATTAGTTAATTATAAACTAAACAGCAATCTAACTGAACAAACAATAACCAAAAAAATCAAATCCTGTAGCAAATGTAGGACTTTCCCTGTGCCTGAGCTTCAACACAAGAAGAGGCAATGCCCGGTTCATTTTTAACCATCTCCTGTTTTACCCCAGTTTAGCATGCATTGGAAATTTTGTGGAAAAGTTACTATTTTAAATAAACTCAGAAAGTTTTGATCCCATACTGTATTCAATATTAACCCCAGTGTACTCACTGATGCAAAACTTAACTTTATACAGTTCACAAAAATCCAATTAAAAAAGTTATTAAATTTGGGAAATAAAGTACAAGCATGGAAGTTAGCTTCAGCTACAAATGAAGGCCTGTGCTTGGCTGAACATCAAAGCAGTTTACCAAGACAGAGAAACACCCAGGTACCCAACAGGCAGGGGGCTGGGTGGGCCCCCATAGAAAATTTTAGGTGGCAGTGAAGAAAAAGTCCCTGCCTGCTGAACTGTACCCCAGTCATGTGACCAACAGGCATTCATTTTACTGAGTAAGTTAAACACAGGTGCAAGACATGATTAGTTTAACAAATTAACTAATTCTTGACAACATGTGACATGACAAAAAGTGCAGAAAGACTGGAAGTTAAAGAAGCTGAAGTGAATAACACAATCTCCACTGCCTTATAAATAATCACTTCATATTTAAAATACAAAACCAAGTAGGAAAACCACAGCAGGTTCTCGAATGGTGTTGGTCTATTTATTTCATGTTAAAATGTGTGACCTGCTAAGATTATGTAGCACACTTCAACAAAGTACGTGTAGATGAGAATGAATAACAAATTTCTTACAACAAGCAATCATTGTTTATTTTAAGCTATTCTGGAGAAGGCCATGGAGAATCTCAGTAACGTTCAGCCAGTCACTAACTAGGATATGAACCTGGAATATCTTACATGTTTATAGATTTTTGTACATGAAATGACTTCAGCAACATACACAACACCACAACATACTCTTTATTTTATGGGCATCATATTTTGAATAGTAATGGGTGATCTGCATAAACATAAAATATATTACTGCGTCTGCAAATTACAAATTCTGAATAAAGAGATTTAACCATCAAACAACAGTAACAAACACTCTTTCTCACTGCACTAACAACCAGATTCATGCACAGCAGCACCAATTAGTCTTTACTGCCATTACTGTACGCTTTTTCTAGTGACTACAAAAAGCAACTGCTAAGAAGCAAGCAGTGAAGGATTGAAGGACAGTGACATACAGTGTTACTGAAGGGTTATCTAACTGGCATAAACACAAAGTATTGAATAATGTGATGTCATAAGAATATGTCCTGATAACTAGAACTAAAAATGGCAGCACAATATACCTTGTCCTTTAAGGATCAAAATGCTCAAGTGAAAACAAGCTCAAGTAATATTCTTACAGCTGTCTCTATCCATGGAACAAACCATTATTCATTTGCTGTCTTATATGACTGCAAAGATACTCAGGGAAGTGCATATACATGGAGGACAAGATAAATGTATACAAAGTTTTAGAGGGGAGCCTAAAGAGAAGACTTGGATGACCTAAGTATAGATGTGAGGCTAATAATAAGATGGATATTAAAGAAACAAGATGGGGGGGGGGCCCATGGTCTGGATTAATGTGGATGAGAACAGGGGCAAGTGGTTGGCTTTTTTGGCCATGGTAATGAGTCTTCTGGTTCCATAATATGTGGGAAATTTCTTGACTAGCTTAAGAACTACAAACTTCTCAAGGAGTTTTACTTGCCTGTTTACTGATGAAGTTTTGAAACAGCAATGGAAACACCATACAGACAATGAGCACAGGGCAGTAGTACAGGGTGAATATGAGACCTGGTGTTCTGAACCAACTCATTGAACTGTTGAATACATCAAGGACCACTGCCACTAGCAATACACTTACAAATGCCAGTAACCATCCCACTGCTGGTATTCCACACCCCAACAGTAATAATTTCAAGTATGCAACATGACTCAGTCCTGGAACTATAAAACAGACAGTGCTAAGAACAGTGAAGGCTCTATTATGAAATTCTATAACAAGGATAAGTACAACTCAGTGAACACATATTCGGTGCTAAACTGAGATCTCAATTTCATACATACCAGATATCCTCAGCTCTGGAATGGTTTTCGTAAGTTAATTCAGGTGAATAACTGGAAAGTACTTGAAATAGCATGCGACTACACGCTTCAGAATTGTGTCTTAACCATCATTTATGATCATCCTCCCCTTTTATTCACTCATCCCAACAGCTGCAGCCGAAACCTAGTGTTTCTATTGCCCCATAATCAATCAAATTAAAATTAAGTTAGTATAATAGTCACTACATGTTTATTTAAATGTTTGAAGTAAAATGTCATATTTTAATATTCAGTTTTTTTTTTCTGAGTACCGAATATAGAGGGCATAAATTCTTCTTATTCCTTTTGCTCAATATGCTTGGAAACCAAATTGTTATATGCATCCATTATAACGAAATCCAGCAACTCCAGTGGAAAAACAAACCAACAAAAGTATTATTAACCCCTCAGCACACAGAAACCCACAGCAACCCACTCTGCACATGTGGTTCCAGTTCACCAAATTCAACATTAAAGCCTACCACCAGGCATGGTCCTGTGTCAGTCCCATTCACTTCCCTTCATTATGCCTACTTCAGTATGATCCATCTTTAAGATATTCATTTATTTGCTCCCCAGTCTTCCAAGCAACTGTTTCCCAAGACATGCTTCTTCTAACACTTGTATGCACCTCCTGTTCTCTCCAACCAAACTAAATTTCCACCCCATTTCAACCTCCTTGATACTAAATTATTTTAATAATACCAGGAGCACTGTAAACATCAAGTAAATCCCCATTAGGACTTCCGACAATTTCAAAACAGCATTACCTCCTGCCAATGTAAATCACAGTTCTACACATCACATAACAATAAATAACTGCATTACCTGATTTGATAGTCACCATATTCTTTGTAACTGTATATACAGATAATGCAACTGTAAATGCATTTACTATAATGCCTGTAGTTTCTGAATATCTGATCATGTACAGGCCAAGAACATCAAAATACACATTTCTTCCTGCTGCATGTTCTTGTGAGTTGCTTAAAATGTCAGATGAAGCTAGGTGCTTAGTAAGTGCCAGCAAGTTGTCTCCTGTATGCTGTAACGTCCCAGCAGGAATTGCATCAAGATCATCATAACTGGTGTGATACACATAGCCATTCATAGCATGTGCGAAATCTAGGCCTGCAAACAGACAAGTACCTAATTCAGCCAGTAGGAAACGTATCTGATCAGGTACAGTTGCCCTGAATACCATGCCATGAGTGTCTATATGAACCATAGTTAAGCTTACACATTCTTAACCCTAGGACTTAACAGAGAACTACATACAGATGACTTGTCAGCTTTGCACTCAGGTCAACTTTACCCCACACATACAAATCCTCAGTGCACACTGACCAGGCTGTTTGTACTCTTACAGCCAGCCCAAAGCCCATGCAATTACTGATCGAGGTATCCCAGATCACACCCACATGGTACAGTTGAAGAAATTGCATACTCTGCCAGTAAACTGATATGATTTAGCATCACAAAGGTTAGATTTATAATTCTACACAGATGTGCCTGATATTTAACCTTTGACTCTGTAAATAAATACACATAATGATCAGCATGCAACAGGAATTTACATGGGGACTGCATAAGAGGCATGAATAACAGCTGATATATAATGTTTAGTGTTTTGATCATCGCGCCATGTGTTTTATGTGTACATCAAACAGTTGGTGCCAAAGGGTTAATTCAGTTTCAGTTATTACATTGTCTTTGTTCTCACCTGGAACATTCCCAAAGTCTCTGAATATTCTGAAATCTGTATCTGATGGGATTAAACCATTCTGGAAAATATCTTCTGCCACAACTTGACCATGTGGATGTGGCACTGAATCTCCATACATCTTTGAATATAAAATGACAAGTGCTTAGACAAAGACTTGATGTTCTGCAGCAATAAGTATACAAATATCTACATCTAGTATTCTCAAGAAATGACTTTTAACAGATAAATGAATGTAGAGTAACAGTTAAACCACACTTCACAATGTGTACGTCTATAAAATACAAACGCAACTATCAACAAGCAAATGATCACTCAGGCCTTGTGTTTCTTTCACTGCCCAAACTTGGACAAAACGCTCTTTTCCTTATTTAAGATTTATTTGTATTTGAGCTCCAATACAAAGCACAAATAATTTAACTGTAATAACTGGAATGCATATGGCAAACCTATTAATCAACTCAATGGTACCTAACCTTCCACGAAAAGTCAACAGCTATTAAGCTGGTCAAGAAATTCTCAGTTCCTACAAACCTACGATTACCACACACAAAGGATCACAACTATTAAAATTAATAGAAACACGTTATCAAGTACAACCGAGCGACAAATAACTTCACACCGAACATATACCACTAAGAACCATAATTTTACATTAACACTACCTCTTCCATCTTTACAGAACGAGATGACCAATGTGGTAATCAACATTATAGTCATGATCTCCTGATGATGGGCATAGTAGTGCCCGAAACATGTTGAGCCTATAAGAAGTACAATAAAATAATAAGTAGCATCTAGTTGGTTCTTATTCTTCAGGTATCACAATGATGCACGGTCCAGCACACATCAAAATCTCATTAATCATTAGCATGTAAACAAAAGCCTAACACCAGACTCAGAATTAACAGACCACATTCCACATTACATTTTTCTTGGTGGTTATCAGTACTTGTCTACTTGTACACTCTACAAAAGTAGTGTTAGCAATTGTCTCACCAACAACGGTTCACGACGTTTTCCCATCAGTCCTAAAACACACAACACGTATGTTCAAAATGCTTCATGTGGATGAGTTTCCAAAAGATTACAAAAAGTACCACACAGTTTTTATTTCTTCTCTGCAGAGGAAGAAATAAAACCGCAAGAACTGCTCAGTAACAAAATTTAATGTAAATTTAATGCCAACAACTGGAGAATGGCTCAGAGAAGGGACATGATTTGACACAGCTGCTTGCTTTTCTTGCTTTGGCTACTGACATCACACGATTATTTAACCTTCAAAAACATACAAACACAGCCCACACTGCTGTGTAATTCTCTGTAGATGAAAAAGTATGAATGGCCAACCTATAGCAGCCATTACTACCCACATAGTGGCAAGTTTGAGGTATGCTGTGCTTTTCCATGTGTGACCCAGCACTTATATATCATCTACAGGATCCCTACAGAATGGATGGCAAACCTTTCTGGCATTTTTTGGCACAACAGAAAACATTTAAATTTCTTTGGATAAAATATTCCTCAATGCTGAGCCAGACCACACTCTGTAACTGAATAAGAACAGTGTGAGTACCACATAAAATGGATGGATGGGCCACGTGTTTGAGGCCCCTGCTCTAACCTGTGTAAGCCATGGGTTATTTGGACCAGCTTGGAATAACACTTCCCTGCCACCAGCCCCACAAGCCTCCAAATTTATGAAGGCCTTAACTTCACGTGCCCATTTGTGTTGTGTGATAAAGCCATGGGAAGCCTACAAGAGAAGCAACACAAATGAAAAGATCAGTCTTCTATGATGTGATGCTACATGGTTTGATAAATACGCACCAATGATTCAGAGGAACTTATTGCCTCTAACATCAACATATAAATGTTGGTACCGACTTATTAAAGTAAAATGATATTCATTCTCAGTTGGGTGTGGTTTAAATATTCACTGGTGTGAGAACTTCACATCCCAAACAACCCTTTTTGAGATTCATATTTCACATCTCTTCAGTGTACTGTAACAAACTAACCCTTTTACCATTAGGCCTCATGAAACAGCACAGGCAAAAATTGCCAGATAATGAACAAAATTTTGAGATTCATATTTCGCATCTCTTCGGTGTACTGTAACGAACTAACCCTTTTACTGTTAGGCCTAATGAAACAGCACAGGCAAAAATTGCCAGATAACAAACAAAATAACTGCACAGTGTATTGGTCCATCTTCAAAATCTTACAGCCTCTCACCTGTTCAAAAAAAAATTATACTTTTAAGGAATCACTTCAATCACCACTCCTGATGACAAAGGCAGAACAAATCTCCAAAACCTTAGCATTTAACTCTATAGGGTTTTGATGATGGAATATGACTTTCATACACTCTTATTTTGGGCTTCTTCCCTTTCTAATGTGCAACCCAGGCATAATGTTTTGAAAACTGGCTCCATTTCTGCCCTCAGGTGACAGGGTCTGGGAAATGTACCACTCTGGTGGACATATCAGAAACAGCTACCACCAGTTGGTGGCTGTTACCTGATGTTGCATGTGTCTATATAGTTAGCAAACCAATGTTATGACCAAAAGTTTTCTCTCTCAGGCATGAATGCCTACCTGTAATGCACTTTCTTCAGCTCCATTGAATAGGAATATAATATTGTGTTTGAGAGAAGTCTCAGACCGAGACAGAACTTCCAGAACTTCCAACATTACTGCACAATTCAACCCATCATCACTACCCCCTGAAACAGATAGGTGAAAACAAAATACACAGTTTCGATTACCTTCAACACTGACTGCAATGAGCATATGATACTGTTACATTTACTTTCTTTTCAAATGTGTATATCAAAAGTAGTGCTACTTAATAACTGATTTTTGTTCCAAATACTGCAGAAACAGTATCCATCATGAGGGGCTGAATAAATTTAGCTACACACAAGACTGCACATTTTAGAAGGGGATGAATATGGTAAACAGAGAAGAATGTAAATGATACTGCATATTTTATCTACCAGGGTGAAATATAAATACAGAGTTTAGACACAAAATGATCTAACACTATTTATCTATCATTGTTCTTTGGATTTCTAAAATCATGATTATGCTAGAATAAGTACATAATTCATGAGGCAATGTGTGACATGAAAATACACAACTCTGGTTTACCTATGCTTTCCATTATTTATGCATCGTTGTCTCTCTCTTAGTCCAGATAATCAACAGTACCGTCTGTTAACAAACCTCAAAAAATTTTCTATACGCCTTGGTGCCACTTTCAAAAATTATCAACTAGTATGACAATCAAAAATGTTTGTAAATATATTATTTTGCATGAATGGTTATCAAGTATGAAGTTCATATGGCACTGTTATGTTAAGACACAAGATATATTTGAGCAGAGGTACCTGCACACGTTCAGTACTTGCATTCATGAGAATCTGACTGTAAATACTACAAGCTTGGCAGTGACTTAGCATATGCACACAGCATTATTCATCACATGTTTGCACCAAGATGTTTACAATAACTCATCACAATGAGTCACTTTACAATCTACATGCTGAATGCTGGCACAGTTGGCATGGTTTAACAGAGGGCCAAAGCTATGCTAACCTTGATGGAATTTCAATAACTGAAGATAATAAAAGAATTTTTATGTATATCACTTCAGAACAAAAACAAATAAGTGTAAGGTGCTTTGGTGATTATGTGACCAAAAACTTTTAAGGCACTGCTCCCTTATACAATGCAGGCAACAATAAAGTGGACTACCTGGGCTAGTTGGCACAGAATCGAAGTGGCAGTTGATAAGAAGACTTGATGAAGAGTTTGTGTTGGAGAACAACTTAACAACAACATTCTGAACCTGTGAATAATAATTTGCAATCCCATATGGTTTGAATTCCAAGAAGTATGAGCCACTACATTTCTGGATATCAAAAGAAATTTTCTGTGCTGGATTTGCTCGCTGCATGATGAAGCTTATTTCACGTGAAAGAAATTCAACAGCTAGAACCTCATTTTCATAGCTGCCAACTGTTTTTGAACCATAACTTGTTAGTTGACGTAAATGACTTAAAGCCCTTTCTGCAATGAACTGATCAGGGTGGGATCCTATGTCTTTGATAGACAAAGGAGCAGGCAGCCTGTAATGTAAAACATAGGCAAGCCCGAACAGCAGTACTCCAATAAATAGCAAGCCCAGTGCAACATTTGTGGGCAGGCTGATAATATCAGAATTATGCTTCAAGTATCTATTCTGTTCAGGCTGATAAGTTTCAGGCGGATCCTCATTTCCATCATTTCGTAGTCGCAGTCGAATATTTCTATTTTCCTGGAACAAGAAAGAGTCTCAGTGTTTGTTCTTGTATCTCCTACCACATAAGTTCATTGCAAAGTCAACAGATATTCACACAGAGGATAAAAATGAAATGCAATAACCTAAATATCAGTCAACTGCTGGAATGTACCATTCAAAACACCATTACAGGAAAACATACAAATCATTCAGCAAGTCTGAAGGAACGGTAATAAATTGAGGGTCCAGACCTCAGGAGTTCAGATCCCTAACTGTTCCAGTCAATTTATGACCAAAATAATATGCTCCTCCCCTGCATGATTAGGTCAATGCTCTGTATCACCCCAGAAAATCCTGAGAGAATCCATAATTTAAGACATGTGGCATGGGTGCAGCACGAAGGATTGACCTGTCTGTATTATTATACATGGTTTAGAAACAGTATTTACAGTTTAAGGTGATATACCTCAGCTCTAAGAAACAATTCTTTGTATGTTACATATACCATGCAGTTCACTATTGGTGGTCAGATTCTTGGGTAATCTGGGCCCACCATCCCCACCTAATGTCTGGTTGAAAGGACTACTGTATGTCAAACACAGATTATGACTCTTCAACATAAAGAAAATTAAGCAAGTGCCTAATTGCAAAAATGTGCTCTTCACTTAGTCGGCAGTGACACTGAAAACCATGAATTATATTGGAGACAACATACAAGAGTGGATGAAGACAGGATCCATAAATTGATGTAAAGTTATCAAAGCAACCAATCCTTCTGGTATTGGTGGTGGTGATGGAGGAAGAGGATATGTATTCAAATTTATTAACCAAAAAATGCATGTTGGGGGAATTTTCTGCAATTTGGCAAAGGCTCTTGACTGCATGAATCATGAAATTTTGTTAGCTAAATGGAATTCAAGGAGTATATGAAGATTGGTTCTGATCCTATTTAACTAACAGAAGACAAAAGTTTAAGAAAAATCACCTAATTCAACTCAAAATTTTTTTTCTGAATGGGGTACACTGAAACATGGAGTTCCCAAGCTACAATTCTAGGGCCTCTTCTGTTCATAATACATATATAAATGAACTCCCTTGAGAATAAATTATGCATCAGAACCAATATTATTTGCCAATGGTACTAGTGTCATAATTTCAAGCAGAAATATCAAAGTTTCAGTTCATTGTCAAATTTTGTTCTCTGCTGTATGATTGTACGGTTTTGATAAAATAAATAAAATGTAACTCACAACCACTAATTCATCACATTCTACATTACATATAGGATATAAAGAAAAGTATATAGAAGAAACAGTAAATATAATATTTCTTGGTTTACAAATGGACAACCACATAAATTGGAAGAACCATATGAAACAAATGAGTCCTAAGATAAGTGAAGCATGTTACACCATTAGATTGATGGTCCATCCAGTACCTTAACAATCTGAAATCAATTTATTTTGCATACTTTTATTCTATTATAAAATAATGGATAATTTTTTGGGGTAACTCTTCCAACTTGTCAGAATTATGACTGGTGTATAACCCAAACCCCATGCAGAAGTCTATTTAAACAACTGGAGATTCTGCCTGTTCCATGGCAGTATGTGCTTTAATTAATGAGCTTCATTATCAACAACCAGGAACTTTTTCAAAAAAATTCATCTATACACAATATTCATACAAGGCATAAGCATCATCTTCATAGACCAAATGCCAACCTACCTTGTTTTCAAAAAAGTACATTATATGCTGGCATAAAAATGTTCAACACTTTACCACATAGTGTGACAATTCTAAAGAATGACAAAGCAAAATTTAAAGCAGCCTTAAGAAAATACTGACATACACACGCCTTTTACTTCCTATATGAATTTATAATACTGTTTCTATAAAATGTTTGTCATATTTTACAATGTAATTTTGCATATTTGTGTATTTGACTTGTTCCACATCCTACTGTTTTCATGACAAACTTACCGATCCATGGAATGTGTGTATGTATAGTTTCTAATGTGCAAAGCCTCAAATTTGGCGAAAGTGTGGTTAGGTCTGCTGTTTTTATAATAACAATAACAATAAGAACAACAGTGGTAGAAGTAGTGGTAGTAGCAGTAGTAATTCCTTCGCAAGCAATCCCTGGTGATCCTTTTGGATTTTCTTAGCAATATATACTATGTTGTACTACATAACGCTGAGTGGATATCAATGCTGGACGTCAACTATGCCTATTCTTGCCACATTTTACAGGAAGAACGTCACACGTGTAGGGGTCCATGCATTGTATTCTGTGTGAAGGGTATCATTAATCTGATTATGTACTGGATACTGTTTTGAAGGGTGTAACGCCTTGCAGTTTGGTAAATAAAAGTCCAACCACGTGACATCGTCCCCCCTCAACGCAATAGCATTCAACAATCTCCCATAATTGTAAATCCTTATTTCAACACACAATAAAGACTCGCTGCCGTACGGAACAGTTAAATTGCCTTACCATATTTCCTTGACAATTTTACTTTCGCTATTACGCGTCTAAACAATGCATATCTCAGTAAGCAGTGCACACTACGCTGTGCTGTACTACTTGGCTGCTAGCAGTTCGGCTTAACAAAATGCAGTATCGGCGGCCTCTCTTCATGCCTTTAAATCAGTGAAAGAAAAACATCGTAAACAACAAATCATAAATAACACATTCAGTTGATTACTTATCGTTCACACTCTGTTGTGCACGCTACACCTCTACATGTGTGTGTGTCATCTGTGACCTCTTGTATTCGCGCAATCCACCTTACACGTTGCTACACGTGGGACCACAGACGTGCTACTATTATTCTGAGCATAGATTCTGAGGGCTTTGAAAGTCTACCGTAATTCCCGAGGGTTAATCCATGAGTCTGACCATGGCCACCTCAGTCAGCTCTGGCAATTCATTCCTTACGAGGTATGCTAAAGTTGGATGCTGTATAGTTCGAATTACTACCATGACCATTTACTAAACCATTCTGGTTGTGCTACATAGCGAGTATAGCCTCTAGGCTATGGGTTGGATGATCTGGTGTTCGAATGCTGGCAGAAACAGGACAATAATTCTTCCCCCAAACGTCCAGACCTGAACCGACTTAATCTCCTACTCAATATGTAATATGGGTAATGCTGCCGGCGTGAGGCTTGCCACTCACGTACGTTTAAGGCCGAGGTGGAGTGGAACCACAACGTTACTTTTAATGTAAATACATTAAAATCATGCCATTACATAGGAATGATAACAGATGCTGTACTGACATGAATTTTAATTGGTACAGGTCAGTTGTGCTCTAATCCATGCTTTCATGCACACGGTGCATTCCATTTAAATTGTCGTCGAGTTACCTTTAGTTTAAATAACTTTCACAAAGTACATTTAAGAATGAAGATAACTCACTATGGTGATAGGGTTTAGAGTTTTTGTCTTGCATTTCGATTCCTGTTCAAGAGATTTACCATCCATGTGTAAAAGCCCAGCTCTGGCTTCCATCCGTTGGGTGGCAGGGTCTCATCTTAGATATAGCAGCTGATGCATGGAGCTAACAATTTCCCTAATTTTTTATGCCATGCAGAAGATACATTTAAATTTTTGCAACAAATTATCAAATATTTATGCCACTGTGTTTCAAACATTGAGGCCCTTCTAACAAATTTACACTTTCCTTCAATTTACATTTCTGACACAGCAAATTCCTGAGACCATTGCCTGTTTTGTACTTTACCACTCAAAAGGACAGAATAAAATAAACTTTCAAATATGACCAATGCTTCTCATACCTTCACATTCCATAAGACAATACTATTCACAGAACATTGCCAGAATGTTTATTTTCCTTGTTAATTTAACTGTACATGGTTTTGGTGGGGGAACCCAAATGAAGAGCAACTTGGAAGACCTGGTGTTTAGATGCCATGACATTAAAATTGATTTTAAAGAAATAAGCTAGGGTAACATCAACTGCAATACATCTCGTTTAGGATGGGGACAAACAGCATGCCCTTGTTGACATGGTTGGCAGTAGCAGAACAAATTATTTTCACATGGTACCTCCTTCTCAAGCACCAACAAACATGTTACAAGATTACTAGTCTAAACCTGCCAGTCACATTAATTAAACACATACGCACTGCAGTGTATATTACAACAAAGTGGCCACATACACACACCCAAGTCCCATAGGTGTCAATACACAGTAACCTTAGACAGTTTTGCTCGACTGGAGGCAGCACAGCGTGAGTTGAGGTCGACATGTTACTGCAATACACTGCAGTTAATATCATGTTTCATAGTTACCATGCTTTAAAGATGCTGGAACAATAAGTCTCATATGGATGCAAATGCAGCACTTCTTGATGATTATGCAGACACTCCCATCCACTATGCAAGTCGGCCCAGTTATTGTCTTGGAAGTGTCCCCAACCAAACACCAATTTTGTTTTCCTCATTTAGCACACATTTTAAATGTTTCTACTATCTAAACTGGAGCCTTCTGCTCACAACATTTTTATGTCTTTTTGACCGGAGTTTGTTTCAAACAGGTGAATTAGGAAGCTTTCATCTCAATTTATGACAACCCTTCCTGTATGAACGTTGTCAAAACTGCTGTTGTTACAGCAATCCACTCGTCCTTCCTTACCCAAGAAAAATAGCCAAAATTCAATTACAAAACTGCAAATTACATCAAATAATATTTCAAAACTGCAAAGAATGTGCTACATGAATGGGTACTCAGTGGATCAACCAAAAATTATAAAAGCTAAAAATGACATTTCTAATATGATATACTTGCAATACACCTACTGCATGTGACATTGTGGAAAAATAAGGTACAGGATGACATGAGACCAATGGGAATTTTGAGGAGCATGTGACAGATAAGTACATATTTTGAGAGAGGAATTACTGAACTAGGGACATTTGATACACAAGAACACAATTACACCAACACTTTAATTCAATTTACACAATTTTTACAAATTTAGAACTTCTTGAAACTTTTCTTTGTTCCTGTTCCCTTTGAAACTTTAAGCACATTGAAACGGACAGTCTTGCTGAGGGGCCTGCACTCCCCAACTGTCACCACATCACCAATCTCCACATCCCTGAAAAAAGAAGTACACTTGCAATTGTCCCAACAACGGAGATGTAACTTTCCACTACTAACACGGTACTGTGTCAGAAACATGTTTGTTTTCTCTCATAATTTCAGAAGACCGTCATGTATTACATCACACACAGCAATATATTATCAGAAAAGACGCAAAATTCCAAATTTACACTACTGTGTCACAAAAGTCCAATAAAAGCAATGTTCATGAAGAAGCTCCAACCAGAATTTTATTTTGTGCTTAGAACAAATTTCTCGCAGAGCTCTACTATGGACATATGTAAAAATAATTTCCCACATCTTACTGTGATCAGTAGGGATGGGACACCACCATCTTAAAATAACTTAAGTAGCAATTTGTTGGCTATTCCTGTTTGACTGGCAATCACATACAGCAGTTTAACATATAAAATAAATCAAAACTGCTGCTACAAAGTACCTGAAACAGGGAGACAGATGGACAGACATGTTCCTATGCCGCTTTTCAAAACGATTGTATTTTCGGATATAGTGTAGGTAGTCACGCCTGATGACAATTGTCCGCTGCATCTTCATTTTCTGAACAACGCCTGTAAGAATGCGTCCTCTGATTGACACATTCCCAGTGAACGGGCACTTCTTGTCAATGTATGTTCCATCAATGGCCTGCCAATAATACACAAACAGTACAGAATTTAAGAAACTTGCTACATCACAAATCCTTCCAGCAACAAAATGCTGCTTGTGATTTCAGGCTTCCGTCACAATGTACATAAGATCTGTGCTCTTCTGTGATATTATGCAGAGTATAGTGGTAATTCCTTTCTGATGTTTTGGTACAAGCTATCGGTCCCAAAACGTCGATAAGGAATTACCACTATATGCTGCATAATATCGCAGAAGAGCATAGATCACAACAAAATGCTGTTGTCAGAAAATTATATACTAATCACGGTTATCAGTAGACCGTCGTATGTTTTCATCATTTTAACAGCATAAGTGTTCATACAAAGAAACAATCTCTAAACAAATTATAACAACACTACTACCACCAAATACATGAGTTAGGGCAACAAGAATGATCAATAAAGCACACTCTTATCGCCAGACTATTTGCAATGTTCATGTCCTGTCATGGACTGCAGTACGCTGAAAACGAGTGAACTGCAAAGCAAATAAATTCTCAAGCCTAATGGGAAGGTGAAAACAAAATGGGAGATACACACACAGTTTAAACTTGGTCCTTGGCAGAGACAGAAACTGAACACATATCAAACACACAAGCCACCAGTTTCACTCATAATACATACATAACTTAGTTTTACATGACACTGTGAACTGATCTTGTTTTATATACATAGTACAGTCAACAAATCACAACGCGAAGCAGAACCCACCACCATACACACTACCCATCAGCCAACAGCAAAGAACTTCTGTAATGAAAAAATTTCATTTGTCTTGGACACTTACGTACAAATTAGTTTTACACGATACTGTGACCTGATATTGTTTTATATACATAATGCAGTCAACAAACCACAATGGGAAGCAGAACCCACCACCATACACACTACCCATCAGCCAACAGCAAAGAACTTCTGTAATGAAAAAAACTGCACTTGTCTTAGACACGTATGTACAAATTACGAGCCCCTGCAACGTCACACACGCAAGTATTGTATTCCAATTCCTGGAACTGCCAGCAGCAACATACAGATGCTTGAATCTATACCTGCAAGCATGCAAATCATCATGTATTCATTTTACTGCTAAGGGATAAATTGGCTTAAAGTGATAATTAAGACACCGTAATCTAGTTCAACAGGCAAAAGATGGTGTTTAAAGCATACAGGTACAAGCTCTTACAGTTTGGATTAGATGCTGTGTTGAGAATGACTCATCACAGCGCAGACAATTTGAAGTACGAGGGAAAGTCATTAAATAACAGGAATTTTATTCTGAAGTGCATGGAAAAGTATGCACAATGAAAAATCTTATTTCGGGACACAAAATGGCTCCTTAGCAATGTCATATAGGGGTCGTGACGATCAAGCAGTTTGAGCCTGCGCAGTAGGCCATACAACATGGCCGCTCCACTGTCAACTTGCACCGTGGAAGAGCAACGAAGCGTTATTCGTTTTTTGTGGT
>Ga0123357_10002268_pt1 | contig 21319 bp, 20 predicted proteins | sample TergutEmb28metaG_FD_89873 | JGI IMG/M metagenome (GOLD analysis project Ga0123357, IMG submission 89873) | Embiratermes neotenicus P4 segment gut microbial communities from Petit-Saut dam, French Guiana - Emb289 P4 | ecosystem: Host-associated > Arthropoda: Insects > Digestive system > Gut ... | reverse complement strand
CAGTCCTGTTACAGGCCTGGAGTGGTCCAGAGGGTTCCAGGAAGTTAAGGTTCCCAGATTTCATGACAATGGCACAGGATGGTGGCAAGGTTGTCAGCCTTATGCACCGGCCGTCTTTACCCCGAGGAAGTGCTCCTGGTACTCATTTATGGTAGAGGCTGAGTTGACCCCAGAGCCATAGTGCGATCGGAAGGATTTTATGCAATTGAAAAATTCCAATGACACCAGCTGTGATCGAACCAGCGACCTTCCGATTTGTAGCACAGCACCTTAACCACTGTGCCATCACAGTCTCCCTGATTTATGTAGTAATGCATTTGTTTTTTGGTTTCATTATTTGTGTGTTTTTCTAGTGAGCACAGTGATGAACCTTCAGTTTCATTGAAAGGCATTACATTTCTTTAGTTCAGCAACTGCATCTCAAGAAGGGCTCTAAACTCATGGAAGGAGTTACATGAATGTGTTGTACTTGTATGTACACACATTATTCTAATTAATATTATTAAGCTTCAGTCAGTTTGATTAATTTGTTATTTTACATATTTTTCCATATAATTTCCAGTGTCACATTTTCTCCTTTGTCATTCATAGAACACATGCTACCAACTGATTATGTGTGATGGGGGGATGTAGTTCACAGCTGTACTAGTTGTTGTTGATTGCTGTCTGTGATTCGCTTACAGACCATCTTCATTAGCATGCCACTTAAAAATAATTTATTTTTATATACATTGGTGCTGTTTGTTTCCTAAATTTAATAAGGGAAATGGAAGGCCAAGAGTTATATAGGCAAATGTTTTCTGTTTCTCACACTCATCACAGAGGTTTCTTTTACATATAGCATTGCTTATGACATTAGAAGCATATGTAAATCATGTATAACTGAAATACATTCAGTGATTCTCACTGGTGAAGGTATCACAACAGAAAAAATTCACTGCAGGCATTTAGATAAGACTACCATTGATGCACAAGTCAGTATATCCCATAAGCAGAGATTCTTTGTGCTGCTACCTAAGCCACTGAACCAGAGCCTCCTGCACATCATAATATGATATGAATATGTGGCCTTGAAGGGTGTATTTTTAAGTGGGATATTCTGTTGTGAGAGAGATACACGAGTATAAGAAGAACACCCATCAATCATAACACATTTTGTATATTGATCTTATTGTGCTACATGTTTTGGCTCAAGCACAGAGCCATAATCACGCAAACAGTTACCAAGGAGTTGCTATGTACAATATCTATTTTACAATGTGTATTTTCATGTTGACAACATATCACAGAAAATACATAATGAGCCAAATTTTTAATTACAAAATGTGTATGGAGAACAATAGCATGTTAGAATGTTTAAAAATGTTTCATTTAAAATTATAGAAATGTTTTATTAGTACTTCCATGCAACTTTTGAATCTTGGTCTGTGATGTCGGCAATGGGGGTTGTGTTTGCTTTCTTTAATTGCCTTTAATGATCCAAAGACATGAAAATGACAGTGGTAAGTCCAGGCTGTATGCAATATGTTAGAGCATCTTCCATCACTGCATGATATCCGGTTGGTCCTGAACTCTGTGGGCCACATGGGGATGGGCATTGTGCAGTAGGATGATGCCATTGGTGAGTTCACTGTGACATTTGTTCTTGGCCTCAGTATGCAGCTTTTCAGGTGTTTGACAGTATCAGTTTCAACTGATTGTGGCATTATGTGATTTCCACAAGCAAGGGTCCTATGCTCTTGAAGAGCACTGTCAACATCACTTTACCAGTGTGTGCTTGTGACAAGCAGATTTATTCGTCCGGGGTAAAATGGAATGTTTCCGTTGAATGTTTTCTGGTTTACCCATGGGTGCAAAGGTTACTGCATGTCTTGTCACCCACCATTCTGCTGCAGAAACATATCACCCTCAGGATGGTACCATTGCAAATGCCCAGTGATGTTGATATGCTACGCTTCTTCTGTATGTCCTACAGTGTTTGTTGGTTTATTTATTGAGTTATTTATTTATGGTTATATTTTTCCCTGTTGTTTTCAGACCGCTGAACAAATACAGTTGCATTTGGATAATAAGACTGTTCATATAGCTAGTGAAGTATCAAATCATGATTGCTCTTCACACATCGTTTTTGTAAGTATTATTATTGTGTAAAATGGGTATGTTTATATATAATGAATGTGGATTTTAATTGTTTTACTTTATTTCTGAGGCTGGCTGGAATAACATTTGCTTTAGCTGTACCCACAATTAATGGTATGGTTAAAGTCTGAACCAAGCAGCTGGTGTCTCTCCCCTAACAAATCAACCATTCCAACCTGTCTTTGCCTGACTCAGGTATTGGACATTAAGCAGTGGGTGACCCAGCTAGGATGGGTACACTTTTGTCTCAGAAACAACTGCATTGCAATTGTGGTATTCTGGGGGATGGCATCATATGGTTTGATAGGTGGTTACTGCCATTTTAGCATAGTAGTGACTTGTGTATTTTAATTCATAAGACTTAATTTTCATCACTGTGAAAGTCTGAGCTCTTTATCATTGAAGTAGGCTGGATATCTGCTGATTTTTAAAATGAAAATGAAATGAATTCAATTTTGTGGTAGGGTAAGTAGGGTATTAATTTAAAATCAGCCACAGTGAATATTTGAAAGGCCATCAGATTGATGATGGCTTTGCCATAATTTGGAATTTAACACTGTTTCATTGTTGTTTTATGAAATTCCATTGATTCAGCAGAAATTAAACTGAGGTAGGCATTCACACTTGACTGTCTGTGTGCAAGTTCTTATTCTCAGGAAGTATGGCTGACTAGCCCGTAAAAATACAGGACGGTTGTCCAGAAATTCAGGATACAAAATTGGTGGGAGGGGAGGGGAATCACTGCTGTGAAAGTGGCAACACTGTTGTGTTTGACAGCCTCCCACTCACTTCATTGCATTTATTGTGCTCGTTCTCAGTAATGTGTTGGTGTGTTGTGTGAGTTTAAAATGGCTGTGTCAATTCCAAATCCTGCCAAGTGTGAAGTGTGTTCTGTTATTCAATTTCTCAATGCCAAAGGAGAAGCTCCAGGTGAAATACATTGTCGAATTTTTAGTGTTTATGGTGATGTTATGAACAGTCAGAAAGTGGCAAAGTGGTGTCATGAATTTAATGCAGGAAAAACAGACGTTCTTGATGAATGAAGGACTGGTGGGCCATCTTTGATAAATAATGATCTCATTAAAAAAATTGAAGAAAACATTCATGCTGACAGGCGTTTGATGATCAATAAATGGCGTGAAGTCTTCCTTGAAGTGTCCAAATCTTTGGTTCATGAGATTGGGAAAGAGAGATAAGACTACCACAAGGTGTGTGCTTGGTGGTTACCAAAAATGTTGACTGAAATCCACAAGATAAACTGAATGGGAGCTGCTTCTCATGTGCTGCTTAAAAGAAGAAGATAAGTTTTTGACTCCATAATGACAGGGGATGAAACATGGCTGTTTTACCTCACACCTTAAAGCAAACAACAGTCAGTGGAGTGGCACCACACTCATTCCCCCACAAAAAAGAAATACAAAACATCCTCAACCAAGAAAATCATGGCAGCTGTCTTCTGGGACTGAAAGGTGGTTCTTCTTGTTGATTTTATGCCTCAGGGGACCACAATCAATGCTGCAGCATATTTTGAAACACTGAAAAGACTTAGATGTACAATTCAGAAGAGAAGGGATCCTGACATGCAGTGTCTGCAATGACAACGCAAGGACACACACTGCAAGAGCAATGCAGCAGTTGTTGCATCGTTTCAACTGGGAGGTTTTATACAATCCTGCCCACATCCCAGACCTTGCTCCCAGCAATTTCCTTTTGCATTTGCATTTAAAGAAACATCTGGTCCGCCAGAAGTTTCACGATGAAGAACAGGTGAACAACAAAGTCACCATGTGGTTGTGTGCGCAGGTAGCAGAATTCTATGACATTGAAATACAAAAACTCATACCCAGGCTAAACAGGTGCCTTGACAAAGGTGATAATTATGTTGAAAAATAGCTAAAGGTATGTGTTAAGAGTTTTTTCACTTGAAAGTGTTAATAAATATTTTTAAGAAATTTTGTTGGGTTTGTAATGTTACTTTCTGGATGTCTCATGTATCATTTTGTGAAAGTAAATTCAGCTTACTTTTAGCACTGCAGTGGTGGTGAATTACTGTCTTCATGCTCAATTAACAAATAAAAAAATCTTTTCCAAACATTATTGAACACAGAAGTAACATTAGTGTGTTAAATTCTTTTGTGTTGCAAGTTTTTCATAGATTCCCTTTTGTTGGATGAACATTTCAGGAATATGAGTGACAGTTAAAAATGAAAGATAAATTTTGCCTTGTAGGATTTAATGAATGACCATTAATTGCAGCATACCATTCTAATACAATTTATATATGTATGTTTTAGCAAGCGTTTATAAGTAAAGAGTCAAAGAAGCAACCCAGTTTTGCCTCTGAGGCTGCAAAGGATGTAAACATGCATAATTCAGCTGGTAAAAGCAAAAGAGAGGCAGGTAAACCACCTGAAAATGCCCAGTTCTCAAATTCCAAAACAGAGGCTGCAAAAGTTACTCAGAATCCTGGTCAATTAGTAAGTACTGAATATCTGTACCCAATGCAGTAAAATTCCATGATATTTAGGAATGAATGTATTTCTGAATAGGAATTGTCATAGTAAGAGCCTTGAAATAATGCCACCCAGGGGCACACAAATCCTGGGCTCTATGTCACCCAGGCAAGTAAATTGTTATATGGTGGCACTTAGTATATCTGTGATCTTAGTATGGAAATTGAGGTTATTTTCTGGTACCTGGGATTTTTAGATGGCTCCTATATTTTTGGATACTTTGCATATTCTTGGTGCAGCCTGTATAAATTTTGTATTTATTAAATGTTGTGGACTTCATGTACTAGACTGGAGTCAGTATACCCAAAATGAATGTGGACTTCATGTACTAGACTGGAGTCAGTATACCCAAAATGAATGTGTGCCACCATGCATGCATGAAGGTGCACATGCATGCACAGGTAACCTGTGTTGGGATGATTTTGTTCTTGCTTATGACACATATTTTTGTTCAATGTGTGCTGGGTTCTTGCTGGAGGTAAAGCTGCTGAAGCATGAAGTGGACCTTTGACTTCCATCTAGTGCCAAGGTTATGAATGAGTGGGGCTATACCTATGCTTCCACTATATGCCCTCATGTTGTGGACAGGGAGAACTTAAAATTACACTGCAGTTGTGTGTTCTGCTGTTTAGTATAGATGCTAAGTTGTCCGTTTGTGCCATAAAGACATATGAGGGAGGAGTGGTATAGATCCATTCATTCTTAACCTCAGCCCTAGCCTCACATGTGGCTGTTCTACCTCTGGGGAAAGAGTCCATGGTACGCATTGCATAGGAGGCTGGGTAGATCTAGAGCAAGTCTGGGCACTGGAGAAGGGAAAAGTCTGCTTTCCCTGCCAGGATTATACCATAATTCATCTCCTGTAGCCCATAGCCTAGTTACTATAATGTCTACACTACCTGACCCAGTGTTTAGCATCAGACTTGTAGACAAAATATGAATCTCAAATAATGTTTTGTTGCTGTGTTTTCTAATACATGAACTTTATAAAGTTAAGTGTAAAGCTTTTGCATGGGTTTGTGGTTCTTACCTGTTCGTACTGCAATAAAGAATATTAAAAATATTATCATAGTAATTTTCATTTCTTGAATCTTTAGGCTTCAGTTGAAGTGACTGGTGTATATTTACTGCAGCTTACACTTAATGCTAAGAGTGAGTTTAATGCTAATGTCAGCATTCAGATGCGAGGCGCACATGGGTACTTATCAGCAGCAGACTGGCCTCTCTTGCCGGTAAGTAGCATGATCATGAAGTTTTAAATTATTTGATTGTCTAGTACACTCACAGATGTAAGTCAGTGTAGAGAGAAAAATGTTTGTAGCCTTGTGATAGAGACTGGAGGATGCCACAGATTCAAAAAGGAAAACTGGCTAAGGGAAGAGATAAACCTTCAGAGTTCACGACAGCATTGTGAAGATAATTTAGAGTCTGTTGTGTGGAGTTCGAGATATTCAGTCTTTGTCTTCATTACGGTGTGAAGACTTATGTATCAGATGGACAAGATGGTGGTAGAGTTGTGTATTTTGTTCAGGGCTGTGAAAGAAACAGACAGCAATGACCTGTTTTATTTCATAGAATATTTTTGAGTCATGTTCATGTTTTTATGAAACAGATGATCGAAACCATTCAAATAATTATTTCCAGGTACTAATTTTATCAGTTGTTATGTTTTTCCTGATTTTTTTTGTTTGTGTGTAAATGAGTGGCTGTAATTACTGAAATGATAGAACACTTTCATGTTGGTACAAATAAGTAAATGGCAGAATGATTCAAGAATGGGAAGTTTGATTTGTTCATTTCCATAATTCTCATCCTGTATTTATTCATGGTAAAAGCAGTCCAAAATGTCCTGAATTGCAACAATTTGACACTGTTTACACAAAAGGAACATCTAAACTAAATTCTTGTGTTAATGAAATTACACCCCAGTGTGATTGTATCAAACCAAAAGCTAAAGCAGTTACATATAATTATTGAAATGGACTTCTGCTGTCTGCTGTCAGGTAAACATTAGTTTCTAATTGACATGGAAAGAGGTGAATGGTAAGTTCTAGTGGTCTTATACAATTTTCTAAATGAAAAATATCACAGTCTAACTTTGTCAGTGATTTTCCATTTGGCACCATACTTGTAGACAAGATGTGAATATCAAATTATGTTAATAAAATGAAACCTTCGTAAGTTGTTTTTCGAAAAATTGAACATATTAGGCTTATGAAGCAGAAAACGTTTCAAAAGGATAAGCCTGAAAACTGTATTATCATGTGATTATACACTGAAATGGAAATTGGCAGTATTATAATATTATTCCATGTACTTTCTCTGTTAACTGATTTATTGCCAACATCACACCATGTAGAGGGAGAGTGTACATGTAGCCTAGCATTGGATGAAGGTGAATGTTCAGCCTGTCACCCTGGCCACTTTACCCTTTGGGCTAGAGGCCCCAGTATCCATTCACTAGGAGGCCAGGTGGACCCCAGAGCAAGTCTGGACATTTTGGAGAACAGGCAATACCTTGCCTCTTCTGGGCTTCAAACCCCAGATAACCCATAACATAGCGTAGTCACAATAATGACTTAGCCCCACCCTCATTACACTTCATTACACTGCCAGGTGTTAAACCCTGTGTACGAATATCACAATGTTTCCTTCATGTTTAAAGTATCAGAAATGTGTCTACTTGGCACACAGACTAATTTGTAAAGCTGAAGTACAGGGTGGTGTTATAAATCATTAATGCTGTAAATATATAGATGTGGGTAACTTGCATAAATATGTGTATTGCTGTATAAATTTGGTTTTGCCAGAATGTACATAAATAGAAGTTTTATCTCTCTTTTGTAATTGCTGGTTTACTGCCAATAGGAAAGAGTACATTGACTTTCCTTTCAGTTCTATGTAGCCATGTGTTTGGTGTATGTGATACTCGGCTTAGCATGGCTCATCGTCTCTTTCTGTCAGTGGCGTGATTTGTTGAGAATACAGTTCTGGATTGGTGGTGTAATTCTTCTTGGTATGTTGGAAAAAGTGAGTATCGCTTTCTTTTTGGAATTGTATAGCTAAGTACAGTCAAATATGGATTAAATACATCAATTCTTTCATAACATATGTTATTAAGTTGCTGTATTTCTACATGGTAGTCTGTTTTTTTGTTAGAAGTATATCATTGTAATGTAATGTTAACTTCACTGAAACTGGTCATGCCACATGCTGTTAAATTTGTTTTTTCTAGTATATAAGCTGTCCTTGGTTTGTCTGTAACACATTTTTCTAGTTACAAACTAATTTTCTTCTCTGACCTCTCTTCCTCCTTGAAGGAAGTGAAATCCATTTTTGATGTAGAAGCATTAAGAAATTTTTTTTTAAATTAACCCGTATCCTGCTAAGGTGGAGAATATGATGAGCTGCTAATAATGCCAGCAAATGGCAGATGGGATTTAATATGGCTTTTAGAGGGTTAATTCTGTCATGTGGAGATTTTCTTACAGTATTGGGTGAAATGATGTTATACACACTGTAAAACATAATTGTGTTTACAAACATGTTATAATAGAGTGATTGCTAAGTGTGAAGGTAAAGTTGCCACTATGCTTAGTTGTAGAACTGTGCCATGGAGATATATGGGAGAGTGGAGGTATTGCAGAACAGATACTTAACCATGTCCCTAGATAAAGGTGTGTGGTTTGCTTGAGCCCCACTAGCCTTACTGCTGAGGATAGGCCTTCCAATATCCATAGGGTGGGTGGGTGGGTCACCAAACCAGTGTGGATGCTGCAGAGACTAAAACTCTGTTACCTATCAGGAATGGAACCACACTGAACCGTATTGTTACCAATGGGAAAACTATTTTTAGCACCTGGTTTTCTAAAATGCATTGTATGCTTTTCTAGGCTTATGTGCTCAATATAATTTTTTTTGGGGGGAGTGGGGGGATTGTGATGGTGGGGTGTAATCTGCTATGACATTGGTATAACAGAAGCTTGCCAGTATTTTCCTGTGTGCAGAGATCAAGCAAGTTGGGCTACATGGATCATACCTTGGGCAAAATTATCACAAACATTTGGCTAGAAAACCTGAAGAGAATTGTTTATTTTTATGAACTGTGGTACCTGTTCTTATGCAATTCTGTATTTGTGTGTCATTCAGTTTCATTTTGGCAATGTTTTTATTGTCAGTTCTTTGGTATTTATTAGTCCATGTAGTTGTCTAAGACAAATGTGTAAATTTGTTATTGGAATTTAATGCATATCTTTTGAAACATTTTGCCAAAATGTGTCTGAATTATTTAAACATACAGCAGTAAGTGAAGTGTGTATGTCTGATTTAAAAAACAGAATTTTAAGCTACAGTAGGCATCGTGGAACATGGTCAGGAGGAGAGGCTGCCCATATGAAAGATGTAGACTTGAGAGGTGAAGGTAAAGTTAACTCTAGAACAGGCCATGAAGGCCCAGAGGGGGAGTAGACATATAGCTCTACCCTTTCATTAATGTCAGCACATGGTCAATGCCATGTCCTGGCTGCTTTATGCTCAGGGAATAGACCCAGTACCCATTGTACAGGAGGCTGGTTGGGGGCAGAAAACCTTGCCTCCACTGGCATTTGATCCTCCTCCCATCCAGCCTGTCTCATTTTGCTGTATTGTCTGTAGTGTCCTGGTACACAGCCATGAGAGGAGAGAATTAAAATAAAATGTTGAGGTTTCTCTATGCATAGTTGACACTTGCTTGGTATTGGATTTGTATTGAGTGTTTTCTTGAGAATTTAATTTCATTGTTGGTTTTTTAGGCAACATTCTATGCAGAATACCAGAGCATCAATTCTACGGGTGTGTCAGTCAAGGGAGCCATATTGCTAGCTGAACTTGTGTCTTGTGGTAAAAGAACACTAGCTAGGATGTTAGTTATTATTGTCAGTCTTGGCTTTGGAATAGTCAAGTAAGTTCATGAACTAAAGATGTTACCATGTTAACACTTTTTTTTGTGTGTGTGTTTTTTAGCTGTAAATGAACAGTTTTTGCTGTCTGCACATTGGAACATAACACATAAGAATAAAACGGCTATTTCAAACGTGCGAAGTCCAAAATTGTTTTCTTGTGAGTTGGGTTATGAATTGCTTTCAAATTTTTTTTATACAGTACAGTGTATAAAAACAAACATTATTCATTATATTTACTCGATTCATTTGAAGTGAATATGCTTTCTCTCCTGCTGTGCTGTAAGTGAGTAGTACTCTGATTTTTCTTGAATTTTGTTCATTGCACTGAAAGCGTCACTGACAAAAAATGCCATTTTTGAAAGGGATGAGTTTTGATGTTTGGTCACCCTGTCTGGCATGCCGAGGAATGGGACATATACTAGTGTCTACTTATAAGCTATCAGAATATCAGAATTTGTTTTGACCAATATGATCTTCTAGGTGAATCACCTTCATTTTATATTATTACTGAAAAATTTGTGAAGTTTTTAATTACAAATTTTATAAAATCTTCAAACCCCATTCTTAATGTTTATTACATCTTACAATACCTCCATCGTGATCTAAGATGAGATCTCGTCCAAAACATTCACGGCACTGTAATATATTTTTCCTACTGTGTATATGTGCTCAGCCTGAAGATGGCCTCTGTAGCCAAAACAAGTTGCTTATGATTACTTATAAAGAAAGTTGTGTTTAGACTTAATTCACCTTTGTTTTATTTACTAGTATATTTAAAAACAGCAGGAATGCCTTGCCTTAAAAAAATTACTTTATCCCCTAAGTCTGTTAAAACCAGAAATGGTGATAATTTAGTATAACCCATGTTTTAGACATCTTTAGAAAATAAGATAAATACTCCATGTCATGTACATATTTTTGTTTAATGAGGCATTTAGTGGAAGTCTCTTTCAGTTTTATTTTAATGAGTATAGCGTTCAGGTTGGTGCTCTAAGCATATGTATATAGAACTATGTCATTTTTATTTTTTCAACAATATTTAGGCCTCGACTTGGTCCGATGCTACATCGAGTTGTGGGGACAGGTCTTCTGTACTTTACACTGGCAGCAATTGAGTCTTATCTTCGTGTGATGCATCCAAAGAATGATCCTTCAAATCAGATATTTGTAGCCAGTATTCCTCTTGCTGTGCTTGATTCTGCTATATGCTGGTGGATTTTTGCAAGTCTTGTGCAGACTACACGGACACTCAGATTACGCAGGTAAATGACTGTTAACTCACAAAGATCTGTTGAAATTATGATTACCATTTTCAGCTTTCTGTTTTTTAAAACTTACCTTATTTTCACAATAATTTCCTGATCTCTGCTATCGCTGGTATAATAGCATCAGCATGTACGTAATGTGCAGTTGGGCCACTGTTCGACCCGCCTTGGTCTCACACATCCAGAAGTCTCTTCAGTGGTCTTCCCTGGTTTCTTCTGCCTTTTGGTGTGTAGTTTTTTATTATCCACGGTAATCTGTTATGAGGCATTCTGTTTACATGTCACATCCAATTTCTTCTCTAGTCCTGCATTATGTCCAAAACTGGGGTTATATTTCATTCCTTTGCAATGTCTGTTTTATAATTTGTCCTAGTGTATCCCACTGTTTTTTTCTCCCCATATATTTCATCTCCACTGCTGTTATCCTTCTTGAATCTCTTGCTGTAATAGTCCAATTTTCAGTGTCGTTTAACAAAGCTGGAAGTACTAGTGTATTGTATAATTTTATTCTTGTTGTCTTTGAAGTTTTTTGTGGTGAAACACATTTTATATAACACCTGTCATTTTCAAATAGTTATTTAATTTGTTATATATCCACTACTTTTTCATAAGATATCAAATTACCTAATTAGGTAAAGGAATTTACTTGTTCTGTAATTTTGTTATCTATTACAATTTTACTGCTGGCTGAATCTTTTCCTTTAAATGTCATCAGTTTTGTTTTCTGTACAGATATAGTTAAACCATGTTCTGTTATTTTTTTATTCTATTTAATGCATCTCTCTTTAAGTTATCTTCTATTCTGGATGTTATAACTTGGTCATCAGCAAATAACAGCGTTAATAGTAGCTGATTTTTTGAAAATGGAATTCCTGATGTGTCATCTTTCTGCCATTTAGTTATTATTTCATCTAAGTGTATATCAAACAGTGTAAGCAAGAGAAGGCAACCTTGGCATGCTCCTTTATTAATTTCAGCAAGTTTTGATAGTTTGGAGTTGAATTTTATTAATATTTTATTTTTCGTGTGTATGTCCACCATTGCTGTTAATAATGTATCTGAAATATTTCTGGATTTTAAAGTATAAAATAAAATCTGTCATTATATACTGTCGAATGCTTTTTCGTAATCTATAAACAACAAGTGTGTTGCCAAATTATATTTCCTTCATTTTTCAGGTAATGTTTTAAGGCAAAATGTTGGATCTGTCCTTGAATGTCCCATTTGGAAACCGTGTTATGTCTCTGTTGTACACTGTTTTGAGTAACTCTGGAGTTTCACATTAAGGATTTTAGAGTATATCTTATAGCAGTTGTTAAGAATATTAATTCATCTATAATGAATATATAAGGAAGGTTCTGTAGGTCATAAAAAATTAAATGAGGAGTCATTGCAACATTAAATATAACTTATTTGCTCCACTGAAGTTTTATTTTTCAACATAATCTCCAAGCATATTAGTAAAAAAAAAAAAAAGTTAAGTGCACCCTTGTACAGACACTGAGGCTCTGTACAGGCCGTACATCCCATAGGGGAGTAGAGGTATAGCTCTACTCTTTCTTGACCATGGCACTAGAAGGGGGTGAGGGGTCAGCGTCACGCCCTGGCCGCTCTTTACGCTGGGGAAAGACCTGGTACCCATTGTACAGGAGGCTGGGTGGGCCCCAGGGCCGGTCTGGACAGGTGTGGAAAATCTCACCCCCACCGGCATTTGATCCCCAGACCGTCCAGCACATAGCCAGTCACTATACCAACTATGCTGCCTGGCCCACCAAGCATATTAGTGCACAAGTTGATAAGTTTCATGCAATAGAAATCAGGCTTGTGCATTCACAGTTATTTCCAAAGAGCCATTTCCACTTTCTCTCTGTTTTGGAGTCCATGATCTCAGGAGTGTTACTTCAGCAACCCAAGCAAGTGGAAGTGGACTGTAGATTAGTTGGTTCAGAAGTTCCCAATGAAATTACTGCAGCAACTGTTGTGTCTTGTTTGCTGTATGTGGGGTTGCATCATTATGCTCAATATCACACCACGGACAGTTTATTTCTTTGAGTCACTGAAGGGACACTAATGAGGTGCCTGATTCTACAATAATAAGGAAGTGGAAATGGCTGTGAATTTTTTAAATTGTGCCAATGTGGCTCAGATCCATCATTTTGTGCAGGGATTATGTTGAAAAATAATGGAGCTTATTCATTGGAATAAATTTAACATTGTAATGACGTCTTATTTAATTTTTATGACATAGGGTAACTTACATATTGAATGTCCCTCATACATAAAACTTAAAGGTTTTACCTGACAGAGAACACAGCATGCTTCCATTAGAAGTACAAATCAGTTCATGTTGTGTTTATTGTGAGAATCATATTGAACACATAAATACAGTGTATGTTTGCAAATATGTTTTTAGTGTTAAACCTGGCAGAACAGATACTATCCATTATCCTTCTAACAGTCACAGGTACAGTCTTAAATATTAAATGTGAAGATCCAGCTACAAAGTAATGAATTCTTTAAATTTCATGCAGTTATAAGTTGGTTGCTTAATTTTTCAAATGTTTTTAAATTTACTTGCTGGTGATATCCATTTACTCACCCTTGATGGGGTGATGAGTGTATTTCTGAATCGTTTACATTAAACAGTTTGTATAACAAATAAATATTGAAATTTTCTAACAGTATTATTTTTTTCTTTTTCAGAAATTTGGTGAAACTGTCTCTCTACAGGCATTTCACAAACACACTTATATTTGCAGTCATCTCTTCAGTCATTTTTATGCTTTATTCAATAAAGTATCATCGGTTTGCCGCGTGTCTTACAGTAAGTATTACTGTAACAAATAATAAGGTGTTTAAATATATGTTTACATGCGCTACACAGTTTATAAGACTACAGTATTATAAATTGATGAATGTACAGCATTGTGATTAACTGTTTGTATACTGAGAGGAAACACCAATTTCAGTGGGTGACTGTCATAGCTTAAATTCCTCTTTTGCTAGTGGCAGAACTATGAAACTGAATTGAAGCCTGTTGTAGAATCAGAATTCTTTCCCACCAGCTTATTAAATAATGTTCTTTGTTCATGTATTTTACTGGCATTATCATAAGCTGATGTCCATAATTTTTGTTGTTAAGAATTTTTTGAGAGTCTGTATACATTGTTTTTGCCAGATTTTGTTTTCTGGATGTACTCTTAGCCTCACTTTTTGAGTAATTTAGATGGCTGGGTACTTGGTTGTGAAATCACCTTCTTGTAAAGGTAGAGGGTAAAAGTTGTCTCAGTACACCGCACTGATGGCATATGTGGAGTGAAGTATATCTCGAATGTTCTTAACCCCATTACTAGATCGAAGGTGAGAGATTAGCTTCATGTGCTGGGCCTTTGGGCATGTGGTAACCATTCAGTAGGAAACTGGGTGGACACCAGAACCAGTTTGGATACTTTGGAGAAGAGAAATATCTTTTGCTCTTACCAGGAATTGAACCACAATTCCTCAGTTTTTCAGTAGTAATTATATTAGCAGTAGCAGTAGCAACAGCATTGGGGAGGGGGTGGTGGTAGTAGTAGTAGTAGTAGTAGTAGTAGTAGTAGTAGTAGCAGCAGCAGCAGCAGCAGCAGCAGCAGTAGTAGTAGCAGCAGCAGCAGTACTAGCAGCAGCAGTAGTAGTAGTAGTAGTAGTAGTAGTAGTAGTAGTAGCAGTGGTAGTAGTAGCAGCAGCAGTAGTAGTAGTAGTAGCAGTAGCAATAGTAGTAGCAGCAGCAGTAGTAGCAGCAGTAGTAGTAGTAGTAGTAGTAGCAGCAGTAGTAGCAGCAGTGGTGGCAGTAGTAGTACACTGCTGCATTTGATATATCAAGAACATTAACATTATCTGGATGACATCTTTGCTGCAGGATTGGAAGGAGCTATGGGTGGATGAAGCATATTGGCATATTTTATTCTCTGTCCTGCTTTTGGTCATAATGATATTGTGGAGACCAACCAACAACAACCAGAGGTATGCTTTCACACCACTTCTGGATGCCCCAGAAGATGACGAAGATGAAGAGGAGCAATTTGTTAATGATGCATTTGGTGAGTGACTGTACTGCAGTGATTAACCTTTAAAAGACCCTCAGTGTGAACACACATTTAAAAAACCACCCCAAAAATTAGTTAATATTATGTATTTCAGTAACAAGGACATTTATCACATTTTTAAAGTGTGCTGTGTGTGTAGTCTCTGTTTTATTTACCAAAAGTGTCATTTATTTCATACTTTTATCTTTCCATTTTCAAATAATATGTTTTTCATAAACTATATACTAAAATTTCAATACCATCCCAGTTGGATAAAGGTTAAAAACAAAAAGAAATTGTGCTGAAACGCTGAACATGGAAAAATGCCATACCACATCACATAATTTGCTCTCCTCCGTCTGTGACATACAAAGAAATGTGATCACAACTTCATAATGTGATTTATGATAATTTTATTAATGTCTGCTTGACCTGTGTATACTGTCTTGCCACCCCATTCTTTGCCAACCCCACAAAAATTAATACTTCCTTGGAGAGGCTGTGGAAGCCACAAGGATGCATGACAACTCATCTGGTTTCGTATAGGATTCAGTGTAACAGGTAACAATAATAACAATATTTATTGCACCGGCCGCCTTTACCTCCAGGAAATATTCCTGGTACTCATTTCTGTTAGAGGCTGAGTCAACCCCAGGGCCATAGTGCAGAAGGATTATGTCAATGAAGAATTTCAGTGACACCATTGGGAATCGAATCCGCGACCTTCCAGCTTGTAGTGCAGTGCCTCAACCAACTGTGCCACTGTGTACCACATTTAGTGAAGGAATAAAGCAAAATGATAGATAACTTCCTGTGATACTCAAACTGATTCAGAGAGCATATACCCAAGTTTACAGCCTTGGATGTTTCCACTCCATGCCATACAAACACAAACAGAACCAGAATTTGCATGCTGTTTAATAGATATAATACCGTATATGGAAACAAAAATATGAACATCGACAATTCACTGACAATATCTCAACCCCATATTGCTGAAACATAAAATCTGAGCCAAGATGAAATTTGAAGCAATATTGATTGAATACATATGGAAACAGAGTGGAAAATGGTTGCAAAGAAGGGATACATGGAAGGGGCTAAGGTATGACAGGAAACGGTGCTGTGGTAGATCACAGTGTACCATAACTGAGTAAATTGTCACAGCACAATAAAAATGGAATATGTTCTCCGAAAATGAAAATTAATGTGATTAATATTGAACAGAAGATAGCCAGCATTTTCACATACCTTGTCCCTTAATTGTTTAAGCACAGTTACATTCTATAAAAGATTTTTGTTAAAGACCACAAGTAAGAGGTTCAACAGTATAACATCAGACATTTAGTTTACAGACAAATTAATCTCATATTTCATGTTCATATGATGCTTGTCATCTCAGTTTGGGTGCCTCATCTGTTGTGCGGCCATTAGGTCATACCAAATATCATATGCCATGCAGGAAATAACATTTCTCGCTGTGCTGAAGCAAATACACTGTCTTCCTGCATAACACTCCTTAATTGATTTTCTGCTTTCTGTTATTTTTCAGTCACAAGTATATGATTGTATTTCATTGTTCAAAATTATCAAGTGCTAGAAGTACTGTATGTAACCGAATATAAGACAACATTGCATGTAGACCAACTCCTCTTCACAGTCTTAAATTTTCAGGAAATTGTGTGTACAGAACATGTATAACTTGTGCAATAATAAGGTAATCCTACATTACTTGGGTAATTAATTGAGTAAAAATATTCTTGTCTTATGTTTACATAAATACAGTGGTGCTGTGATTTAAGTTTGCTTAATTTCACAACATAAAATGAAGGTATGTAAGTTACGTGATACAGGTATTTGGTAATGAAATAGGGTACAGTAGAAATATTGTTGATCTAGTTCCACTATAAGAGCAGATTTTAAAGTGCACATCATTATAATTTAGTTGTGTTATCACATTTCTGTGGTGGTGGGATGATATGTTGACTGTATTTGTTATATTGATTTATTTATACTGCATATTTGTGATAACTTTTGTTACTGATTTATGGATACTTGGATCATGAATGTGTAAATGTACTGTGTGTCTTAGTCTGTGACAATATGATGAAGCTTTCATGTACAGCAGTTGCACTGAACAAAAATAGAGTATTTGAATTTGAAAAATAAAAGTTATACCATGGATAGGTCCAGGATAGTTTCTGTCCTGGGAATCTAGTGCCACAGTTTGTCAAGGGCTTACAGTAATACATTTAGTACGTGCATTTCTGATGTGTTTACAGGTGTGAAGATGAGAGGATACAGGAGTACATCGCCAAAACCCAAATCCAGTAACAATGTGGTAAGCATGAAAATATGTAATAAATAACTGATATTTTCCATCTGATTCAAGGTTTGTCATTGTATAACATAGCAGTGGTCAAGAAGACAGACCATTGTGCATAATTTTTAAAGCAGCCTTGCATGTACATATATGCCCATGTGTATATAGTTTGTGAGGTTTTGCATTTATGAGCTAAATTGTCACTGAGGAAAATTTACTGCATTTTGCTATTGAAGTAGTACCATCCACTGTCCTGTATTTCTGCCAGTGATGGGACTGCTGCTGGGGCACACTCACAGACCTTTTTATGCCATTTCCTTAAATGCTCCCATCATAACGACTTTGCCGTTTCCTACTGAATGGTACCTGTGTCCCTTCAGGAGGGTTTTTATTAATGGGAGTGGGTAATTTAACATTGGTTTTATTACCAATAAGCTGTTCTGTATTCATTATCATTTAATACTGTCTAAGCATGACACAAGCAATGAGTTTTGTTATACTACTCATAGTGTTCCATGTTCTGACCCTTTTCTATCATCCTAATCAGTTTTACACTCACAAATTACAAGATGTGTAACAAGTTTTGTTCTATTGTTTGCTCTCTTTCTCATCCATATCATTTATTAATATCCTTTCCAAATAAAATATTATGTTCGGAAATGTAATATAAAATAATATTGAAATATTACAGTTGTATTAAAATGAAAATGTATTAGAACCAGTTTAGCATCTCTCGGCTGTGATCATGTTAAGTTGTTGGGTTCTTTAAAATTAATTCATATCTAAATTTTGTGTGGATTTGTGCTTGCTTTTCCAGTTGGTGTACTGCATCAATAATATACTCCCTTCTGTGGGTGGTATATATATAGAAGGTAAAACGTTTAATGAAGGAATAACATTTACATTAAGAAATTAGTTTACTTATGTAACAGAAAGGAAACTGAGTAATGATTTGAGATGTGTCCTAGAACTCTACCACAGCACTTGTACGTCACTTTACAGCTGCGTCTGACATTGCTATTGGCAATAGTTTGGAGTATCAGAATGTCTCTGGGTCTTCTGCATTAGAGCCATGATATACAGGAAATTTGCAGGATACTTAAAATTGTTTTGTATGTGTGTGTCTTTTAGTATGTGTCCACATGCATGTGTGCCTTCATGTGTAAGATGAAATTTCAAATTATGAGGGAGAGTCAACTGAAAACCTTAAAAGTGCGATAAAAATTCGAAACACAGCTTGATTGTCTGTAATTTGACAACAGTGATACTCATGGTTTGAAGAGTGGCCCACAGGTGGCAGTATGATGCAGGAATGCAGCACAACAGTGCAGTAGTAGTGTAAAGATGGCGGCTGTGCTTGCAACATGCACCAAAGAAGAACAGCGTTCTGTCATCCGTTTTTTAAGTAGTGAAGGGGTGAAACCTGTCAAAATTCATCGACGAATGAAAGTTCAGTATGGTGATGCATGTCTGTCACTACAGCAAGTGTGCAAGTGGACTAGGACATTCATGAATGGCATTAGTTCTGTAACAGACTCTCCTTGACCTGGTCAGGCACACCGAGTGGTGACACCAGAGTCCATTGCAGCAGTTAAAGCCATTGTGAAGGAAAATTGCCGTGTAACGGTGAATGAAATAGCCGCACATCTGGATATGAGTCATGGATCAGCACACCATATTGTCCATGATGTTCTGCATTTCCATAAAGTGTCTGCAAGGTGGGTGCCATGCCAGCTGACTGCAGAATTGAAAGAACAACATGTTGGTGCCTGCCAGGAACTTTTGAAATGCTTTAAAACAGAAGGTGATGGCTTTCTAGGAAGAATTGTTATGGGAGATGAAACCTGGATCCACTACCACCAGCCGGAAACCAAGAAAGCAAGCAAGGAATGGCGCCAGACCTCCTCACCAAAACTGAAAAAATTCCGCACACAACCATCTGCAGGAAAGGTTATGCTGACTCTCTTTTGGGATGAACGAGGGGTAATTTTGGAGCACTACATGCCCAAGGGGAACACTGTGAACCAGTGCAACATATGCAGATCTCCTAAAGAATCACGTGCATCCTGCAATCAAGTCCAAATGACGTGGATATCTGAGTACAGGTAATTTGCTCCAACTTGATGATGCTTGGCCCCATACTGCCCATTCAACTGTTGCAACAATCCAAGATCTGTCCTTCGAGTGTCTTCCAAGTCCTCTGTACTCGCCAGACCTCACCCCCAGTGACTTTCATGTCTTTGGACTGCCCAAAGAGGCGATGGGAAGCAAGTTTTTCAGGTCCGACAAAGAGGTGCAGCAGGCAGTGCAGGAGTGGCTGCACTCTCAGCCAAAGAATTTTTTTCTAGAGGTATCCGTGCACTTCTGAAGTGCTGGAACACTTGTACGGAACACAATGGAGACTACATAGAAAAATGAAATCATTGTGTACCTTTTGTGTTAAATAAATTACGAGATAAAAAATATTTAAGGTTTTCATTTGACTCACCCGTGTATAATACATAAAATTCGTAAAGTGATTCTATACTTAACTGGAATGTTTTTGTGTAAAGATAATCCATTGCAAATTGCTGATGCATTTAATTATTCAATGTGTCTTCTGAACCTATTTGATTCCTTTGGTACTCTAATTCAGTTAGCTTCAAACATGGCATGTTTAGAAGATGTACTATTATTATCACTTGTAGTCTGGAATGGTGAAATTCACTGCAGAAATAATACTTGAATTGAACCAAAGAATATAAAGAGTATTTCTGACACTTAAGATTACAAGTAAACTCACATTAGTGGCAAACCTGAAACTTGGAAACCAGATACAGTAATGTGAAATGTGTGTGACATTATGCTTTGAGTTAATTATATATGCCTGTTATATTTTGATGCATTATATTCCAGGAAGACGATTTGAAGTGGGTTGAAGAGAATATTCCTTCTTCGTTAGCTGATGCGTAAGTATAATGACTAATTTTGTAACAAAAAGTAGCATTGTTTTTGCATAATTTGTTTCCTGTTTTGTTGCTTCTTTACTGTAGTGCTTGAAGGTGCCTGGAACACATTGGCTATATTTGGGTAGTTTGTGCACAGTTTTGCCCCGAAACCTTATGTGAATTACTTTTCTTCTCATCCATGCCACATGCGTAGCACATGATAGCCCCATCGATTTCACAGCAAAATTAGGTGACTTCTATGAGTCAGAAAATTCATTGCTGTGTAATCCAAATTGTTTACTTCCTACGTCCATCTTGGTTCCATATATTTTCCTCATCAAATAACCAAATGGGCTGTCAATCACAACTGTCTTTTTGGACAATCTATTGTCCAAAACTTGCTACATGTGCCTCCCATTATTTCAGTGACATGACTAATAGTCAGTCGCTGCTCCACAAAAATAACAGTGTATATGTCTGTTTCCATCATATGTTTAATGGCCTTGCACACTAGCAGAGATTTGTAAAGAAACTGGTGCCTGAAGAATATCATGACAAGCATCCAGGCTGCGAATATTGGACCTGAAAATAAAATAAATTTCTTACCATCTGTAGGAGCCTTATGCACTGTTCTTATAATTCCATCAAAAACACCTATCAAGGAGAATCTTAGACCTGAAGCCTGTTACGTTATAAGTGCTACATCAGAATACCATGTGATTTGAATGTATTATTTTGATGTATGCTAAACATTTTAACAGAGGACATCCTGCTGTGTTCCATTAATGCAATGTATTAAGTTTATACTCTCAACACAGCTATTCTTCATTATAAAAATGCTGTAAATGTTTCAGTGCTAGAGTTGCAAATCATAAGACGAGAAAATGTAACAATGTGCAAAGGATACTAGGTATAACATGTACAAACCTTATGTTTATTGGACCATGCATCATCTTGATAGTTGAGTAAATAGAGACCAACTTGATGTCACTTGCTTTATTATTCATTTACTTAATGCTCAACACGTTTCGGATGTTAATACATCCATCCTCAGGAGCTTGCGACTTATTTGTTGAGTTATTTCATGGGTTGTATTGCTCTGGTTCGATGTGTGTTGGTGTTATGTTGTGGTTTGGCTGGGGTGGTGT
>Ga0123357_10002267_pt1 | contig 21321 bp, 14 predicted proteins | sample TergutEmb28metaG_FD_89873 | JGI IMG/M metagenome (GOLD analysis project Ga0123357, IMG submission 89873) | Embiratermes neotenicus P4 segment gut microbial communities from Petit-Saut dam, French Guiana - Emb289 P4 | ecosystem: Host-associated > Arthropoda: Insects > Digestive system > Gut ... | reverse complement strand
GCGGTGCAGGTGACGGACGACACTCCGCCCGTTTCGGCCTCGGTGCCTTGTGGCACCAGTGTCGTCACGCCACCGCAGTCGATGGCCGACAGCGCGCCGGCGCCGGTGAATCCCGGGGTGGTGTCGGTGGGTGCGGTGCCCGCATCGTTGATCGCTAGGTCGGTGATGGTGACGTTGCCGGTGTTGGTGACGACGAAGCTGTAGGTCAGCTGCTGTCCAACAGTGAAGTGGGCTTTGTCGGACGGGCTGACCAATTTGGTCAGCGACAGTTCGGGGTTCGGCGTGAAGTCGACTGTCACCTGGTTCGAATCGGCCGTGGTGTCGGTGTCGGTTGGGTCCTTGCCGGTGACGGTGGCCGTGTTGTCGATGCTGCCGCGATCCACATCGGCCTGCTGCACCACATAGGTGGCTTCACAGGAAGCGTGCTGGTCGGGTGTCAGCGTCGTCGGATCGCATGTCACGGCGGACAGCTTCGTCGGGTCGGCGCCAGTGAAGTGGGTGGAGTCATCGACGGAGATATGGCTGATGGTGACGTTGCCGGTGTTGTGGACGTCGAACGTGTATGTGATTGTGTCGCCGGCGACGTCGTTGCCCGTCATCGCAGCGGAGTCAGCCGACTTCGTGATCGTCAAAGACGAATCCTGCGTGACGTCAACCGTTGCTTCGGATGGTTCCGAGAATTCCTTGTCTCTGTCCGGGCCGTAACCCGACGCCGTCGCGGTGTTGTCGATGGAGCCGGCGTCAATATCTTCCTGGGTCACCGTGTAGGTAGCGGCGCACGTGATGGAGGCATGAGGAAGCAGCATGCCGACCACGGGGGTGCCGCTGCTGTCTTGCGACCAGTCATCGGGGCACAACACCGACAGTGGCGAGCCGTGGCCGGTGAAATCTGTCTCGTTGACGGCGACATCGGTCATCGTGACATTGCCCTCGTTGGTGATGAGGAACGAGTAGCTGACGGTTTGATCGGCAGCCGTCACGGTGGTCGGGTCGGCCGTCTTGACGATCGTCAGCTTCGGGTGATGTGCGAAGAGAACTGTCACCTGGTTCGAATCGGCCGTGGTGTCGGTGTCGGTTGGGTCCTTGCCGGTGACGGTGGCCGTGTTGACGATATTGTCACCGAACTTGTCCACGTCGGCCTGCTGCACCACATAGGTGGCTTCGCAGGAAGCGTGCTGGTCGGGTGTCAGCGTAGTCGGTGTGCATGTCACGGCGGACAGCTTCGTCGGGTCGGCGCCAGTGAACTGGGTGGAGTCGTCGACAGAGATATCGGTGATCGTGACGTTGCCGGTGTTGTGGACGTCGAACGTGTAGGTGATCGTGTCGCCGGCGACGTCGCTGGCCGTCATCGCCGCGTCATCAGCCGACTTGGTGATCGTCAAAGACGGGGTTTGTGTGACGTTGACGTCGCTGGTGATATCGCTGGTGGTGGGGTCCCCCGTCGGGTCATCGCCGGTGACTGCGGCGTGGTTGGTCAAAGGCCCGCCCGAATCGATATCGGCTTGCGATGTGGTGTAGGTGGCGGTGCACGTCGCGTATTCATTTGGTGCCAAAGTGATTGCGCCGTTGGTTGCCGGCGATTCGACACCGGCGGCCGATGTCACTGTGCAGTCGGGAGAAACTGTGACCGCCTCTGGCGTTGTGGTGGTTGGGGTGGTCACACCGTCATCGCTCACGGTCACATTGGTCAGCGTCACGGTGCCGTCGTTTGTGGCCTTGATCGTGTACGTCACGGTTTGCTCGGCGCCCGTCACCGTCGTCTTGTCGGGCGTCTTCGTCAGCGAGATGTGGGCGTTGCTTGGCGACGGCAGCTCCACGGTCGAAGTGTTGGAAGTCACCGTGTCATCGGACGGACCCTTGCCGGTGGCGGTGGCGCTATTGGTCAGCGGGACCGTCTTGCCGGAGGCATAGTAGTCGTCGACGTCCTTCTGTGTGACGGTGTAGGTGGCTGTGCACGTCACCGTTTCGTTGGGGTTGATTGTGCCGACGGTGCCCGACGGCCAGGTCGGGCAGTCAAGGGCGCCCAGCGTGCCGTCGCCGTTGAATGTGCTGTCATTGATGGTGGCGCCGGTGATGGGCACGCTACCCGTGTTGGTCAACTCGAAGGTGTACGTGACGAATTCGCCGACCGTCAAATCGGTCTTGTCGGCCGTTTTTTGCAGGTGCAGGGTGGCCACTTCGATAGTGGCTGTCGCATCATGTGTGACGTCGCCACCCGCCGGATCCTTGCCTGAGGCGGTCGCCGTGTTTGTCAATGTTGTGCCGGCGGCGATATCGTCCTGAGTCACCTCATATGTCGCGGTGCAGGTGACGACGTCGCCCGGAGACAATGACTCCGTGCCGTCATTTGCAAAAGTCGCGTTTTCGTCGCCGTTGAGGTAGCAGTCGTGCAATGAAACGGCACTGCCATTTGACATGGTCGCATCAGTTACCGTCACGCTGGACAATGTCACCTTGCCGGAGTTTGTCGCCGTGACCGTCCAGTCGACGGTGCCAGGTGCGGTCATGGTTTGTGTGGCCGGAGTCTTCGTGACATCGAAAGTGGCGGTGGTGTCGAAGGTAATGGTTGCCGTGGAAGTATCCGACGCCGACTGACGCGACGGGGTATCGTTTTCCGTGTAGTAATTGGTGCCAATCGCCACCGATGTGTTGACCACGCCAGCCGGGGTGGGGCCACTGGCACCCTGAGCATAAGCATCCACATCGGTCTGTGTCACCAGATAGGTGGCTGTGCATGTCGCCGATTCATCCGGGTCGAGCCTGATGGCACCGTTGTCGACGGATGATCCTTTGCTACCATAAGCGCCATCTTGGTCATAAGTGCAAGACCCGATCACAGGGGTGGTATCTGAACCATTGAAACTGGCCCCGAGCTCTTCGGCTGTGGCGGATCCGGTTGAGGTCGTGCCGTCAGGCAATTTGCCATTGAACGGATAATCGATTGGAGTGGTGCCGGGTTGATCGGCTTCGAGAGCCCACACATCATCTAGTCGCACGGCGCTGGTGTTGGTCACTTGATATGAGTACGTCACAATATCTCCAGCCTTCAACGCCGAAGCCGACTTGTTGTCGCCTGCTATCGTGGCACCGCCATCAGCCGTACCTGCTGGATACTCAACCTTCGTGATCGTCTTATCTATGCTCAGCGTCGGCGGATCTATCGTGATTTTGGCCTCGTTGGGCGGCGGCAAAATTAGGCCGATGTCATCCGATAGGTTTTCGCCACCATTGGTGTACTCAATGTCATACGTGGCCTCAACGTAAACCGTTATCGTGCAATATGACATACCAGCCGCCAGGCTGCCGGTGACGCTTAGGGCGTTGGTCGCAGGGTCGTAGTTCGTGGTGGGTGTACCGAGGTAGGTCGGGCTGCCGGTTACTGCGGGATTGACCGTCAGGGGACTCGGGTCGACACAGTCATTGGTCCATGGGGTTGAAGGAGAGTCTGGAATGACGGACATGTGGTCGGGCAAAGTGTCCGTGAATTGCCAGTCGTCTTTTTGCCCTTTTTCGGTGGTATTCGTGATCGTGAAAGTCATCGGCACTGGCTCGCCGACCGCGATGTTGCCTGTGATCGGCGCATCAACAGTGCCAAACGTCTTGTCGAGGGTCGGCGTCACATCGACGATCTGCGGCATATCGAAGGCCACATCGTTGCCGCCAGAGAGGTTTTGGTAGTTATCCAGCTGCATGCCCAAGGATTGCGCGGTGTCAAGTCGCAATGGTTGCGATATGAACTTGACGACGGCAATCGGTGTGCCGGCAGTGCCTGCCGGGGATCCGACCGTGCCGGCGATCACGGCATGACCGGGTGCCGTGCATGGGTTCAACTTTCCGGTCAGCGGAACCACGGTGTCATTGACTTTTAGAGAAAGTAGCTCCTGCGGGTCATTCCAGTTGTTTGAAGCGGTGTTGACCGCCGCGTTTGACCATGCCGCTCCCGTCGAGGGGTTTTGCTGGCAGTGAGATGCCGCAAAGTAGGCCGACACCTGATAGTAGTGGCCGGGAATACCCTGTGCCACTGTCGGAGTGCTGAACAGAATAGTCTGGGCGGCCGACTGGTCGGCACCACTATTCGTCTGCGAGGAAATCGCGTTGTTCGTCTGTGGCGTCTCGCCGGCCGGCAGGTCACCAAGGGTCTGCTCGTAGGTACCAAGCGCCAATGCCATCTGCTGCAGGAACCACCATGCGCTCATCTGGGGGGTTGACGTCGTGTACCCGGTGCCATATCGACCGCCACCACCTGAGCAGCCACCGTCGGACGAAGCACCCGAAGCGGCCGTGCTGTAGTTCAGAATCCAGCCATTGCAGGCGCCAGCACTTGGCAGCCACGCATTATTGGCGGTGTACTGGTGACCGTCCTTGCTCATATAGTTGTTCAGCGGCACAGGAAGCGTCAGCGGTCCGCCGCTGGTGTTGGTGCCGTCGTCGAAGCTCTCGGACCAAACAAGGGTAGGGTCGGCTGGCGCTTGTGGCGCGGCTTGCGCGTTTGGCACCACCCCGGCCGAGCCGATGAGTGGTAGTAGCAACGCCGCAGCGGCGGCCAGTGCGACCATTCGAAATGTTCGGTGGGCCTTACTGGTCTGGCCCGCCGCTCCCTGCATTTTCTTCATGGCATATCCATTTTCTCGAATGACTCCCATAACCCGAAACAAGGTCATGCTGGTAGCTAATGTGCCCCGTACCCTCCCTGTAAGTAGCGCACCTTAGGCCGAAACACGACTAACTCCCTAGGCTCCAACCTACGCTTGAGTGCAAGCGGTGTCAACGTCGAATCGCCTAGTACTTGAGACTTCTGCGCCGGGCGTAATCCGATTTTGACAAGGTTGGACAGTTGTCGGTCGCCCAGTGCCGAGTTGCCCGTAATCGCACCTTTCGCGAAATGTTTCGTAGCGGTCGTTCCGGCTGCTGGCATGGTCCCTGCAACCATCGCCGACAACCCATTACAACGGTCCGCCAGGTGCCCGTAATTCCCGGCGGCCTGGCTCACAGCTGACACATAGCCCCTGCCTACCGGGCGACCACCCGCCGGTGATTGAATCGAAGGCAGAATCAATAAGGAGGCCCTCATGAGCACACCGTCGGCCGGGCGCTCTCTTTCCGACATTCTGAACGGGGCGTCGGCAGAGTACGGCGAACGTCCCGCTGGTATGAGCAGTTCGATCGCGCTGAGCGACACCGACACTGAGCCGGACCCCACGGACGCCGCCCAATGGTCCGAAGCTGCCGACGTCACCGACGAGGCCCCGCCACGCGCGGCCAAACCGGCGCGCGGGCCTAGCCGGAAGAAGCTCTGGTGGATCATCGGGGCTTGTGCGGCGGTGGTTGTGATCGTCGGAATTGTCTTGTCGTTCGCGCTTCGCACCCCGGCGAAGGCGACGACGGCCACTCGGACGCAGGAGTTCACGGTGGCCACTACAACCATGGAGACGTCCATCTCGGCGTCGGGCACCATACAACCGGCGCAGCGGGCCGACTTGAACTTCACCAGCGCCGGCACCGTCACCACGTTGAATGCGGCCGTCGGTGACACCGTCACCGCCGGCGAAGCCTTGGCGTCCATCGATACGACGGACTTGCAGTCGGCCGTCGACCAGGCGCAGGCGGCCGTCAACGCGGCCCAGACGGACTACAACACGGCCGTCAGTTCCGGCACCGCCGCCCAGCAGACGGCCGCCAAGTCGACGCTGACCACCAAGAAGAACGCCCTGGACAACGCCAATACTGCCCTGTCCAATGCCACCTTGATAGCGCCCTTCGACGGCACAATAGCCATCGTCAACGTGGCCATCGGCGACAAGGTTGGCAGTGGCGGCGGTTCGGGGGCCAGCAATCCAGCCAACGTCACCAACGGCGCCAATGCCGGCAACGCCAGCAACAGCGCGGCGATCACTGTCATCACCACCAACACCTATCAGGTGACGACGTCGGTCGGCAGCGCCGATGTGGGTAACGTCAAGCCCGGCCAGGCCTGCACCGTCACCCCCGACAGCACCAACACCAAGCTTCAGGGCACCGTGGCGTCCGTCGGCGTCGTGGCCTCGTCATCGTCGGCATCGGGTGCCACCTTCCCCGTCGTCATCGACGTGACGGGCCCGCAGGACGGCCTTTACGCCGGGGTCAGCGCGTCCATCTCCATCGTCACGTCGTCGCGTTCCGTGCTGGCCGTGCCGACGGCGGCCATCACGCGGCAGGGCCCCAACGAGTACGTCGATATCAAAGACGCCTCCGGTGCCACCACGCCGACGCAGATCCAAACCGGCGCCACATCGGGCGGCATGACCGAGGTGACCTCGGGCGTGAACGCCGGCGACGTGGTGGTCATCACCATCACCGTGCAAACTGGCCCCAACGCCAACCCCGGTGGCTTCGCCACCATGTTCGGCAACGGCGGCGGCGCCCGTCAGCGGCCCAGCGGCTTCCCGTCCGGCAACTATCAGGGTGGCAACGGCAACTTCCCGAACGGTGGCGGCTTCCCAGGCGGCTTCCCGACGGACGGTGGCAACGCTCGGCCCGGATCGGGGCCGAGTCAGTGAGCGACACCGCGGTTGTCTCGATGCGCGACCTTTGGAAGACGTACGACACGGGCGTCATCAGAGTGGACGCCCTGCGCGGCATCGACCTAGACATCGCCGCTGGCGAGTTCACGGCCATCATCGGGCCGTCCGGCTCTGGTAAGTCGACGCTGATGCACATCATCGGCTGCCTGGACGTGCCGACCAAGGGTACGTACGACTTGGACGGTGAAGACGTCTTCGATATGACCGAAGAAGACCTGGCCGATATCCGCAACCGGCGCATCGGGTTCGTCTTCCAGCAGTTCAACCTGCTGCCGACGATGTCGGCCTGGCGCAACGTCGAGCTGCCGCTGTGCTACGCCGGCGTGCCGGCCGCGCAGCGCAAGCGGCGGGCCATGAATGCGCTCGATCAGGTGGGTCTGGCCGACCGTGCCGAGCATCGCCCGGGAGAGATGTCCGGCGGTCAGCAGCAGCGCGTCGCCGTGGCTCGCGCCCTGGTCACCGATCCGACACTGATACTGGCCGACGAGCCCACGGGCAACCTCGACTCGATATCCAGCCGGGACATGCTGGCGCTGTTCGGCGACCTCAACCGCGAGGGCCGAACTATGGTGCTGATCACCCACGACACCGATGTGGCGAGCGCGGCCCGTCGCATCATCGAGATACACGACGGCAAGGTGACGCACGACGAGTCGCGGCGGGACGCCGTCCAGCTGGTGCAGGAGGTGACCAAGCGATGAACTTCGTCCAGACGCTACGGACGGCCGTGGAGGCCGTCATCGGGCACCGCATGCGCTCGATTCTGACGGTGTTGGGCATCTTCATCGGCATCGCCGCGGTCTCGCTGACCATCGGGCTGGGGCAGGGCACGCAGCGGGCCGTCAACCAGCAGATCGGGTCGCTGGGCGCCAACCTGCTGATGGTGACGCCCGGCTCCACCACGTCGGGCGGCGTGCGGGGCGGCATGGGCAGCGCCACCACCTTGACTATGGAGGACGCCAACGCCCTGACCGACAAGACGGTGGCACCGGACGTTTCGGCCGTCGCCCCGGTGACCACCACGCAAGCCAACATTCAAACCTCGTCGACCAACTGGACCACCACCGTCTACGGCACCAACACCGACTGGCCGGCTGTGCGATCGCGCGCGGTGCAGATCGGTGCGTTCTTCACCGCCGACGATATCTCGGCAGGATCGGCCGTCGTGGTGCTTGGGCCCACCACCGCCACCAACCTGTTCACCACCGTCGACCAGTCGCTGGGCCAATCCGTCACCATCGGATCGGCCGACTACACCGTCGTCGGGGTGCTGAGTTCTGGCGGGGCGTCGGCCATGGGCAACGAGGACGACGTGGCGTTGGTCCCTTACACGACGGCTCAACAACGTCTGATGAGCGGACGCGACATGGTGTCGACGATCTACGTCTCGGCCGCCTCGACAGCCAGCCTGAGCGCCGCCTACCAGGAGGTCGGTGCGGCTCTGATGGCCCGTCACGGGGTGACGACGGACGACGCCGATTTCACCATCACGTCGCTGCAATCGGTGTTGGACGTGGCCAGTTCCATCACGGGTACCTTGACGCTGGCGCTGAGCGCGCTGGCGGCGATTTCGCTGTTGGTCGGCGGCATCGGCGTCATGAACATCATGCTGGTGTCAGTCACCGAGCGGGTGCGCGAGATCGGCTTGCGGAAAGCCCTGGGCGCCACGCCCGGTGCCATACGCAACCAGTTCCTGATGGAGGCGGTGTCGCTGGCGATGGTCGGCGGCATTCTGGGCATCGCCGTCGGCTATGCCGCCGGGGCGCTGCTTTCCAAGGCCATCGGCATGAGTGTTTCCATGTCATTTTCGGCCAGTCTTTTGGCGCTGGGGGTGTCGGCACTGGTCGGCATCATCGCCGGCGTCTACCCGGCCAGCCGGGCTGCCCGGTTGGCCCCGATCGACGCATTGAGGAGTGAGTGAGCATGGACGCTACCGATCTTGTAGATGAACAAGCCCCCGAGTACATCGCGCCATCGGCCAGCACGCGGGTCAGCCGCGCCGCCCGGCGCAAGGCGGCGAAGAAGCGTGTGATCATCGGGGCCGTGGTCGGTGCGGTGGTCATCGCCAGCATCGGCAGCGGGGCGGCCTACGCCTCGACCCGTCCGCAACCTCTGGACAAGCGCTATGTGACGGTGGCCGCCGTCACCGGCGATATGACGCAGACGCAGACCTTCACCGGTACGGTGGCCAAGGCCAGGCAGGTCAGCGTGACTTTTCCAGCGGCCGGCACGGTGGAGAGCGTGAGCGTCGTGGTCGGCGATCACGTCAGCATCGGGCAACCACTGGCCAGCATGGATGCCGCGGCCCTGCAGCAGGCCGTCGACACGGCCAAGGCCAATCTTGACCAGGCCAATCTGACGCTCGCTCAGCTCAATTCGTCCACGTCGTCGAGCACGCCGTCCGGTGGTGCGGGCGGGTCGGGTGGCAACAAACCAGGCACTTCGCCCGGCCAGTCGACTGACCAATTGGCCAAAGCGATATCGGCCGCCCAGGCCGCCTTGACGAAGGCCCAGGCCCAGACGGCCGCCGACACCGCCGCCATGCAGACGGCCTGCGCCGACGTGCTGCCCGGCATTGCGCCCGCGCCCCCGACCCCAACCCCGACCGTGACCCCAACCCCCACGCCGACCGACACGCCAAGCCCGACGCCCACCGCTTCGCCGACGGACACCCCGACGGACACCCCGACGGACATGCCGACAGATACCCCGACGGATACGCCCACGGACACACCGACGGACACACCGACCGATACGCCGACGGACACACCGACCGATACGCCCACCGACACCAGCACGGGCGATCCCGCCGCCTGCCTGGCGGCAGTGCAGGCGCTGATGGCCGACAATCAAGCCGTCAACCAGGCGTCCACCCAGTTGTCCACGCTGACCAGCCAGCTTCAGAAAGCGATGACGACGGCCTTACAGACCGCCCAGGCGCAGTGCACCACGCAGGTGCAGGCGGCCGTGCAACAGGCCATGCAGCAGGCGTCGTCGCGGGCCTCCCAATCTCAAGGCGCCTTGGCGTCCGGCGCGGCGGGTGGGACGGCCAGCCAGCAGACGGCCGCCGAGATCGCCGTGGACCAGGCCCAGACGGCCCTCGACCAGGCCGAATCCAATTTGGATAATTCGACAATCACGGCGCCTATCTCCGGGACCGTCGCCGCAGTGCCGTTCAACATGGGCAGCGTGGTGTCGGCATCCGCCGCCATCACGATCATTGGCGACGGCGGCATTCAGGTGACGCTGGCAGTGCCCGTGGCCAAGATCGCCAGCATCCAGGTGGGCCAGGCGGCGCAGATCGCCCAGGTAGGTGTCGGGCAGGCAGTTGGCAAGGTTGGCATGAAGGCGCTGGCGCCGTCGTCCGCGGGCGGTTCGAGCTACACGGTCGAGGTGGCCGCCGCAGGGGACGACGCGGCCAAGCTGCTGCCGGGCGTGTCGGCCAGCGTGGTCATCACCACCGGCCAGCTGAGCAGTGCCGTGCTGGTGCCGATCAGCGCCGTGGTCCTCGATTCGTCCGCTGCGACGTCCGGCACCGTCCAGGTGCTGGCTAACAACGCATTGAGCACTGTGCCAGTGACGATCACGGCTATCGGTGCCACCCAGGTGGCTATCGGCAGTGGCGTCAAGGCGGGCGACCGCGTCGTGGTGGCCGACAGCCAAGCCGCGCTGCCGTCCAGTCTGAGCGGCTTGACGCGGGCCCTCGGCGGTGGCGGTGCTACCACCCGGGTCTACGCCGGTGGCGGTGGCGGCGGGAACGTCGGTGGCGGCGGGAACTTTGGCGGCAATCAACCGGGCGCCCAGAGGACGGGCGGCTAGACTCAAGCGCGCCAGACCGTGCGTCGAATACGGCGTCGCTCCTCAACACGTTCCTTGGCTTCGGCATGCGAGCAACCTCGTCTGCTCTCGGCCCGCGTCGGTGGGTGTGCTCGGGGCCGGTTGGAGCAAACCTGGAGGTCTGGAGGGACGGTGACAACTGGCCAACCGGAGGCCTGATCTCACGGAGGTTTCGCCGGGTGGCCAGTCTTCACCATTTTTGGGCCGAGTTCTGGGTGTTGGGTGGCCATCCGGTACAGAAATGCCTGGAACGGCCTCACGGTTGGCCAGTTATCACCGACGGTGTTGGGGGGTTCGCTGGAGCGGGACGGTCATCCTGCTGGCAGGGCCGTGTCGGGTGTGGATTGAAGATAGGCGGTGACATCGGCGGGGTCGTCGGGTAGGCCAACCTTCATGCGGGCGAGGCGCGCGTTGCCGTTGTGTTCGTCCCACAGCGACTGGTTGGCCAGCAGTGCTTCGATGACTTGTCGTTGCGCTCGGGTCAGCCGGTTCGGCAGCGGAGGCCGCACGCCCGGACGGAACTCGGCGTCCGGGAACGCGACTTGCAGAATTGGGCCCCAGTCATAGTCCGCCAACCACCCGGTAGAAACGCCGATCAGGGCGAGCGCCGCAGGCAGCAACTGTTCAATGGTCCCGCCTCGCCGGATCACCTCGGCGAGCAGAGTGAAACGTGTCCTGGCATGGAAAAATGCGGGCTTGTCCTGGAACCACGAGTCGACCTGCTCGGGGCGGGTAAGCGACGCGATAAGTATCTGGGTGGCTTCAGGCGTGTTGACGAATAAGGCTGCGCACGCGCGGATGGCCTCATCCTGATCTGTAAGGAACCCTGACACGTCACCGCCAGATTTGCCCAAGGCGAGAGCAAAGGCGGCTTTTTCGTCCCTTCCGGTGACGGACGCCAGTTGAGCACTGATCGCCAGAACTGTGGCGGGTGGCACTGGGGCCTTCATGGACGCTGCCCATTGCGAAGCCGCATTCGCCGCCTCGGCCCTCACCTTGGCGTCAGGGTCATGGATCAAGGTGATGATCGCCGCCAGCACCCCGGATGCCATCGCCTGTAGCTCGACGACAGCGTTGCGCATCAAAGTGTCCGCCAGCGGCGACGACCACACTTCATCGTCGTCATCAGCCATCGCCGCGTACAACGCTGCTACGTCCGCATCATCGACCGGCTCACTAACATCACCCACGTCCGTCCAAGACATTGAGTCGCCAACGTCTGCCAGCCATGCCAGCAAGGTCACTAGAGTCTCGCATTCGTCCTGTTTGGCCTGGAATAGCCGATCAATTGCGGCCCGATGCGTATCAGTCTCCTCACTAAGAGGGGCACGTACCGCTTCTTCTCCGAGTAATCCTGCGACCACCGCAACGGCGGGCGGCGTGGCCGGATAGATCGTGCCCTGATGCAAGACCGCACCCTGCAGGTGGTCAACACCAGCCTCGCGTTTCGATGGGTGTTCGTCCGTCAAGCCATGCAGATAACCAGGAGTGTCCAACGCGACACCGTAGGCATGGAACAGGTGGCCCCAATTCACACCGACTACCGACGCCCAGCCCAACATTGCTTCTCCACTAGTTGGAGGAACCATCGCACGTTCCTCGACACCTTCAAGTATGTCATCCTGACCGGGCGGGTCTGCGGCAGCCAGTGGCTGATTTGGGTAGGGCATTGGGGCCTTGTGGGTCTGATCGAGATGAGTTATCCACATATTTGGCGGATTCGGCGGCGGGGGTCTTCAATCGTCGCCTGTTCTGCGTCATGCTCTTTGGATGGATGCAAGCGAAGTACAACTGGCTAAAGCCGGCCAAGTCAACTGTCGCAACTACCGGCGGCTTGGTTTTGAGCGGTTGACCCGGGGGATCTACGGAAAGTTGACGCTCCCGACCGGGGACGAGTTCGAGGTCCGCCGCGCACGGTTTCTCCAGCATGTGCGAGGAGTGATGGCGGTTTACGGTGCTGCGGGCGCGGTGCTCTATGGGCCGACGGCGCTGCAGGTGCTTGGCGTCGCCTTGCCTGAATCGTTGCAGGATTGGGACAACTGCCATCTGACGGTGCCCGGGCCGTCCCGTCCGCAGCGTGACGGCGTCGTCTCGCACCGGAGCAGCCAGGTAAAGGTCTGGCGAATGGTTGATGGCTTGCCCGTCATGCACCCCGTCGATCACTGGACGCAGTTGGTTGGTGCAACATCGGACGAGTTGGTCGAGGTAGGTGACGGGCTGGTGCGACGCAAGCGTCCGCTGTTGAAACTATCCGAGGTGAAGCAGCGTCTTGGTGAACTGACAGGCGTCCCAGGTGTGCGGGCCGTTCGGCAGGCGTTGCGGCGGGTCGTCCCAGGGACGGACTCGCTGTATGAAACGCGGGTGCGTCTGATCCTGGTTAGGGCTGGCCTGCCCGTCCCGTCCGTGAATCTTGAGGTCGAAGTGCCGTCGGTGGGACGCCTGTACCACCTTGACATGGCCTATGAGAAGGAGCGAATCGGCGTCGAGTTCGACGGGCTCGTTCATGTTCAAAACCAAGCGCAGATGCGCCTGGATGCCGCCCGCCGGCGGGACTTGCAAGACGCCGGCTGGGTGATCGTGACGATCACAGCCGATCAGTTGCGAAACCCGCAACAGTTCATCGGCCCCATCAGGCGCGCGCTTGTGTTCCAGGGTTGGTACGGGTGGCCATAGTGCGCTGATCGGGGGCACTCTCTGTACTTGTTAATTGCTGCCGCGTCTGCTTCTGCGGGCTTGCCCCAGATAATAGCGGCTGCGGCGTGGGAGGCTGCCGGGCGGTGACAACTGGCCAAACGAGGGCCTGATTTCCCGCCAGCGTCGTCGATCGGCCGACTTTCACTGGTTTTGGGCCGGAATCGTGTCGAAAGTCGGCCAACCGTGGTTCGGCCGCCCGAAAAGGTGCTGCGAATGGCCAGTTATCACAACCTCGTCGAGGCCATCGTGCGTCGTTCACAGGCCTACGTCACCGGGCCGGTTGGCTAACGAACGGCGTCCGGCAGTTGCACGACCGTCACGCGAGGTGGCAGCACGTGGTCGAGATGGACGGCGACGTGCCAACTGCGACGGGCCCACAACAGGGCAGCGGCCGTGACGACCAGCGCCGCGACCGCCCCGATACCGACGGACCACCGCGTCGAGATGTGCTGCGCGACGCCGCCGACGATCAGCGAGCCGATGGGCGTCACACCCTGGAAGATCAGCATGTACAGCGAGATGACCCGGCCCCGCATGGCGGGTTCGGTAGTCATCTGAATTGTGGCATTGGCCCCCGTGATCGTCGTCAGCATGCAGAAACCGACCAGGATGCCCGCCAAGCCGAATGTCCAATAGTTCGGCGCGATAGCCGACAACCCCGCCGCGATGCCGAAGAAAAACGAGGCCGTCAAAATCAGCCGCAGTCGAGGGTGGCTTCGTCGCGCCGCCGCCAACGCGCCAAGCAAGGCGCCGATGGCGAAAACCGAGCTGATAAGGCCGAACTGCCCCGCCGGTTTGTCGAATACTTTCGTCGCCATCAGGGCGTTCGTCACCTGGGTATTGAAAGCCAGGCAGCTCATGACGGCCATCACTGTGAAGATCATGACGAGGTCGCGCCGTCCCTTCACATAGTCGATAGCTTCCTTGATCTGGCCTTTCTGGCGCTGAATCTTAGGTGCCGGGTACAGCAGCTTCGGGCGCATCAACAGCAAGGCGACGATCGTCGCGACAAATGTGCAACCGTTGATGATGAACGTCACGCCGCAGCCGAACGCCTGAATCAGCAGGCCGGCGACGGCCGGGCCGATCAGACGTGACGAGTTGAACGACGCCGAGTTCAAGCCGACCGCGTTGGGCAGCATTTCGCCGGGCACCATCTCTTGGACGAAGGTTTGGCGCACCGGGTTGTCAATCGCCGTGACGCAGCCAAGCAAGAAGGCGAAAACATAGACGTGCCAAAGCTGGACGACGCCCGTCAGCGTCATGACGCCCAGCGTCAGGGCTAGCACCGATTGCCCGGCCTGGGTCAAGGCGAGCAAGCGGCGACGCGGCAGTCGGTCGGCCAGCACCCCGGCGTAGGCGGAGAGCCCGATGAACGGCAAGAATTGCAGCGCCGTCACGATAGCCACACCCCAGCCGTTGGCGTCGGTGAGCACTCGCAGGACCAGCCAATCCTGGCCGACGCGCTGGATCCAGGCGCCCACATTCGACACCAGCGCGCCGTAGAACCACAGGCGGTAGTTGAAAAAACGCAGTGACGCGAAGGTCTTACTCAACTGTCCGGTCGCTGCGCTCACAAGGATGCCCCTTTTCACCACCAGTTTACGCGTGGGTGTGGGGCTCGGCCGTCAGGCGGTGCCGAAGCGGCGGCTGCGGTTGAGATAGATGTCGATGGCGGCCCATAGGTCGCGGCGGTCGACGTCGGGCCACAGCTTGTCGAGGAAGACGAATTCGGCGTAGGCGGATTGCCACAGCAGGAAGTTCGAGATGCGCTGCTCGCCGGACGTGCGGATGAACAGGTCGACGTCGGGGAAGCTTGGCTCGTCCAGGTGGGCGGCGAAGGTCTTTTCGCTGATGTGATCCGGGTTGATTTTGCCAGCGGCGGCGGCGCGCGCCAGCGCCCGGGCGGCGTCGACGATCTCGGCCCGTCCCCCATAGTTGATGCAGAACTGCAGGTCGAGTGTGGTGTTGTCGCGGGTCTGGGCCTCGGCCACCTCGAGCTCGTCGATGACGGACTTCCACAGCCTTGGGCGCCGCCCGGCCCAATGCACGCGCACGCCGAGGGCGTCCAGTTGGTCCCGGCGACGGTGGATGACGTCGCGGCTGTAACCCATCAGGAAGCGCACCTCGTCTGGGCTGCGCCGCCAGTTCTCTGTCGAAAAGGCATAGACGGAAAGGTAGCGGACGCCCGCCTCGATGGCGCCCTCGATGACGTCGAACAGCACGTCCTCGCCGGCCCGGTGGCCCTCGGTGCGGGCCAGCCCCCGCTGCTTCGCCCACCGGCCGTTGCCGTCCATGACGATGGCGATATGCTGCGGGATTGTGCCGGTCGGCCAGGCCGGGGGCGTGGCGCCGCTGGGGTGGGGGGTCGGCGGTCGCTTGACGGGGCGGGTTGATGGCACGCGACAATCCTATCCGGTATTCAGTCGCTCCAGCCGGCCATGGGGCCAGGTCCACTGGCGCGGCCGGTGGGTTCAACCCCATGGCGCACGCACAGGTCAGGGGGGCAGACCCCCATGGTTTGGCCGCATAGAATTGGCGTGTGGCAGTGAACGGTTGGTACCCAGACCCGAGCGGCGTGCGGGGGCGCTTCCGCTATTGGGACGGGTCGGCCTGGTCGGAGCAGACGACTACGGATCCGTCCACCCCGCCGCCGAAGGCGGTCGCACCCACCAAGGCTGGCGGTGGCGGAAACCTCACTTGGTTGGTGGCGCTGGGGGTGTTGCTGGTCATCACGGTCGTGGCGGTGGCGCTGGTGCTGCGGGGTGCCGGCGGTATCGGTGGGGTAGCGCACCCGGCGCAGGAGGACACGAATTCGTCGACGCCGACCGTCTCGGCTTGGGACGAAACCAGTACGCCGACCACCCCGCCGCCGCCCATTCAGAGCGGTGGGCAATTGGTTAGCTGCCCGTATACAGATGGCACCACCGTCACCCCACAGGTGTCCGGCAAGCTGACGGCCGACACCTTGTCCGTCGACGCCATCCCCGGGTGGGCGATAGAGACGATGTGGCTCGCCCCCGTCTATGACCTGCACTCCCAGACCGACACTGTTTATCCTGGGTGGATGAGCAACATTGCCGTCGGTCTGCTGAGCAACGCGGACGGTTTCTTCGATATCGGGACGTCTGCCGAGCAGCTTATGGAATGCTTCGCGTCGTCCGGCTATTACCGGGGGTTCACGGGACGGGATGACATCATCCCGGGTGAGCAGATTTCGATATCGGGGCATGCGGCCTGGCGAATCGAGTCGAACATCTATGTCAGTGGGGAACAGGTGGCCGGCGATGTGTGCGACATCATCGTCGTCGACCTGGGCGGTGACAAGGATCACCTCGGTCTGTTCTTCTCGTCCTATTCGATCGGCGACACCGCCCGAGGCGCCAAGGTGGACGCCGCCATAGCGTCGCTGGCCGTGACGGGCTGAGCGGTAGCATTGAGTCATGGCTTCCCCGTCCGGCAGATTGCCCCCGCCCAGCGGCACGCCGTTGACCACCACACCGTCGATACGGACATCGGCGCGTCCCCGGGAACGCGCCAGCCAGGCTCGCGTCGGGCGAGCGGTTCTGCCCGACGGGATCGAGGATTCGGGCCGGGTCGCGCAGGCGGTCGCGGCGGCGACCCAGAGGAGCTTCCGGTTCACCTGGCGCCTCATCGCGCTGGTGGCCGTGGTGGTGGTGCTGTTTATCAGCTACGCGTCGAGCTTGCGCGTCTACTTCAACCAACAGTCGCAGTTGGCGGCCGCGCACGCCCAGATCCAGGCCAATCAGCAGACGATCAGCGACCTCCAAGACGAGTTGGCGCGGTGGCAAGACCCGGCCTATGTGCTGGCCCAAGCCAGAGCCAGGCTCGGCTGGGTGATGCCGGGCGAAGTGGGCTTCCAGGTGATCGGCACCGACGGCAAGCCGCTGAGCCCGGCCGCCAACATCGACGCGCCAGCCACCGTACCGGCAGTCGACGGGCAGAAATACTGGTGGGATCGCCTGCTGGGTGCTGCCGCTGCCGCCGATAACCCGGTGCCGGTGGAACAGGCCCCTTCCGATACGCCGACCATCACGATCGACACGACGCCGACCGCCCCGCCCACACCGTCCGATTCGCCAACCTGATGCCCGAACTCTTCCCGAAACTGGCGGCGACGCCCCAGGGCGAGTCCGCCCTGCCGATGCTGCTGGGTAAGGCGCGCAGCGCCGGCCGGGCTTGGATGATGGCGATCATATGGCTGGTGGCGGCCGTCGGTCTTGGCGCCTTGATGATGGCGGTGCCGGTGACGACGGGCGGAGTCTGGCTGGGGATCGTCGGCTTTGCTGGCAGTGTGATCTGCGGGGCGGTGGCCGTCGCCATGGTGCGGCGCCTGGTGCTCGACTGGACGGTGGCGCGTCTTGGACGGGTGGCCGGCATCATCGTGTTCTGCGTCGTCCTGGCGGCCCCGGTGGCGGTCTATGGCATGGGTAGCGACCGGTTCGACGCCGATCTGAGCCGGTGGTCGGCGTCCGCCCCGTGGCTGACGTTGCCGCTTGTGGGCGTCTGTTTCATGGCTGGTGTCGGGGCCGTCATGGTGGCGATAGCGGGCGTCGGCGAGCTGATCGGCACGGCCATCGACCGGTCGCGCTGACTTGGGTTTGATGGCAAAATGGACGGGTGCCCATCACCCCCGCCAGCAGTGACGACTTGGCGGCATTGGCGGCGCAGCTCGGCAGGACGCCCCGCGGGGTTGCGGGTGTGGCTTGGCGATGCCCATGTGGACGTCCCGGGGTGGTGGCGACGGCGCCCCGACTGCCCGACGGGACGCCCTTCCCGACGACCTACTATCTGACGTGCCCCAACGCCGTCGCGGCCTGCTCGCGGTTGGAGGCGTCCGGTGTCATGGCGTCGATGGCGGCGCGGTTGCGCGACGACGACGCACTTCGGGCGCGATACGAGGCGGCGCACCGGGCCTACCTGCGCGACCGGGCCGAGCTGGCGGCGTCTTTGGGGGTGGCCGACGTGCCGCGCGGCGGCGACAGTGCCGGCGGCATGCCGTCCCGGGTCAAGTGCTTGCACGCGCTGGTCGGGCACGCCTTGGCGGCCGGGCCGGGGGTCAACCCCTTCGGGGACGAGGCCCTGGCGGTCATTGGCGAGTTTTGGCGTCAACCGTGCTTGGGTGAAGATTTGGAAGGGGACCAGCCGTGAGGGTCGGCGTCATCGATTGCGGCACCAACACCGTCCGTCTGCTGATTGCCGACGACGCGGCGGGCTCGGGGCAGGTTGGGCATGACCCGTACCTAGCCGACCTGGTGCGTGTGCTGCGGTTCGTCCGCCTGGGGCAGGGCGTTGACGCCACGCACCGCTTTCACCCCGACGCACTGACGCGTACTTTCGCGGCGCTGGACGATTTTGCAGCGCTGATTGCCGAGTTCGGGCCGCTCGATAGGTTGCGGTTTTTGGCGACATCCGCAGCCCGCGACGCCACCAACCGGGACGAGTTCTTCGCCGGGGTCGAGGCTCGGGTGGGCGTGACCCCGGAAGTTATCAGCGGTGACGACGAGGCCCGGTTGTCGTTCTTGGGTGCCCTGGCCGGTGGGCCGGTGGGTGACGGGTCGGTTCTGGTCATGGATATCGGCGGTGGGTCGACGGAGTTGATCGTCGGTGACGCGGACGGCAATGTCTCGGCTGCGCAGTCGTTCGATATTGGGTCCGTCAGGCTGCGCGAGCGGTTCCTGCATGACGACCCGCCGACGGCCGCGCAGGTGGCGGCAGCGCGGAGTTATGTGGCGTCGCTGATCAGTAGTGGCGCGGTGACCCTGTCGGGCATCGAGACGTTCATCGGAGTGGCCGGGACGAGCACGTCCTTGTCGGCCATGAGCCAGGGGTTGTTGACCTACGATTCGGGCCGGGTGCACAACTCGTCCCTGACCGTGGACGAGGTCGGGGCGCTGGCGGGGGAGTTGCTGGCGTCCCCCGTGGAGTCGGTGCGCGAGCGATACCAATTCCTAGAACCGATGCGCGCCGAGGTCATCTGCGCCGGGGCGCTGATCTGCGACGAGGTGGCCCAGCGCGTGCAAAGTGACATGTTGGTGCGGGAAACCGATATTCTGGACGGTGCGGCGCTCGACCTGTTGCGTCGCGCCGGGCAAGTGCCCAAGCTTCCGTAGCCCAACGGCAGAGGCAGCCGACTTAAACTCGGTACAGTGCCGGTTCGAATCCGGCCGGAAGCACGCCAGCCCGGCTACGAGAAGGATATTCGTTGCTGGCCATGTGCCATTGCGGCGAACAATCCTTCAACGAAGGCTGGCACTGTCATCGCCGGAACAGTCCTCGCTATCTGGTCGGCCAATCGCTGGTGGTCTTTTCGTTTTGTGGGATTGCCGACGAAACTGCTGACTCCAGGCAGTTGGGTCACGGCGGTCAGGTGTTTGGCTTGACTGCCGCAAACCGTCACACGGTTGCCGTGGCTCACCAGCCAAGCTGCCAAGTCGTATCCGAGGGTGGATTCCCCGTCCAAGATAAGCACGCTATTATTTGTCGTCTGCACACTCATTCCCTTCGCCGAAAGACAACGGTACCCCTTTGTTTTTACCTATCTGAGGCGCACATCGTACAGAAGGACTGACCCGTGAGCGAAACGCAAGATGGCATCGGTGTCGAACCGGCCGATGCGGTCGATTTCCAGGAGCCGGACGACGGTGTTGTGGTATTGGACGACGATGACGAAGAGACGCCGGAACCACCGGCGTTCGAGCCCCCCGACCGTCGGCCGTTGACTTACATATCCGCCAGTGACCAGCCTGAACAGCGCCCGCAGCCCGAGCCAGGGCCCGAGGTCCAACGGCTGCTGCTAGACGGCGATGATGAGTCTGACGAAGTGGAGCCCCGCGATCCGCTGCTCGATATTGCCGAAGGCCACGTGCCTTCACTGAAAGAAAGGTTCGGCTGGTCGGGCGATGAGGACGACACTCGTGTCTATGCGGACGCCACTGGTTTGAAGGACGAAATGTGACGGCCACCCAACACCGGACGGGTAATATTCGGTGCAGCGCCGCTGGCGACGCGTTGAAGGGAGCCTGCCATGATGGTCTGCCCGATCTGTGGTGCGACGTACGACGGCGCGACGTATTGCGCCAACGACGGCACAGCCTTGGTGCCCCAGTCGGCGTTCGACCAGACGATGCCCGCGCCCATGCCGGTGCCAGCACCTGCGCCGATGGTTCAGCCGATGTATCAGCCGCAGCCCGGCTGGCCGGGGGTGCCAGTGGCGTCCGTGCCCATGTATGCGCCAGTCGCGGCGCCCACCCGCAAGCGACGGGGAGGCCTGATCGCGGTGGTGCTGGCGATCGCCCTGGTGGCAGTCGCGGCCGCCGGCCTGCTGGTGGCGCGAAGCAAGCTGGGCATCCTGGGCGGCCTAAAAGTGACGGGCACCGCCCCGGCATACACCGAGGACTGGACGAAAGGCGTGACGCAACTCTGGCAGCAGACGTTCAACAATGATCAGTCGGTGATGTACTACAACAGTGGCGTGCTTTCGATGTCGTCCGATGGTTGGGTGGTCGGTGACGGGACATCAGTTGACGGTGTTGATCCGGCCACGGGCCAGGTGAGGTGGCGATATGACTTCGGTGACGGGTTTTCGAGCGGCTGCACAGACACCGTTTTCAACGGAAAGGTCGCGTGCTTCGGTGGCGGTTTCACGGGACAGCTCGATAACGCAGGACAGCTTTGCCTGATCGATATTCAGACTGGCGACCCGGCTTGTATAGACATGGGGTCAATTGTGGTGTTGCCACCGGGAAACACCGGCTATTGGACATCTCTGTGGTTTGCTGACGGCGCTCTGATTGTGGCCGGAAATGCTGATGCAAACGGCTCGCCAAAGCCTTACTGGGAAGTTGCTCGGCTATCTTTGCCGTCGCTCAATGTCCAGTGGGCAAATACCTACAACGACAACTGCGAGACGATATCCGAACCTAACCCGAACCAACTTGGCAATGGCGGCATCACAGGTAATGTGCTCTGGTTCGGCAACTCTTACTCCTCGGGCCCGCCGGAGTTGGCGATTGACATTCGCGACGGGCAGAGGGTCATGGCCCAAGACAAGTGCGCGACGATATACGAGATGACAAGCGACACCTTCGTGGCTCCGCCAGAAATCCCGGCTGGTCCGCTGACACTGCCTGGAGGCGGGCAGATCACAATTGTGAACTCTGGTAGTGCAATCGAATATGCGAATGGGCAGCTACCGTCTTTGCCTATT
>Ga0123357_10002266_pt1 | contig 21322 bp, 17 predicted proteins | sample TergutEmb28metaG_FD_89873 | JGI IMG/M metagenome (GOLD analysis project Ga0123357, IMG submission 89873) | Embiratermes neotenicus P4 segment gut microbial communities from Petit-Saut dam, French Guiana - Emb289 P4 | ecosystem: Host-associated > Arthropoda: Insects > Digestive system > Gut ... | reverse complement strand
GCGATCAACCGCAACTGACCCGCCAGCGCCCCACCGATCACCCGCTCCAACCGCCGCAACTCCCCGATCACACGCCGGTCATTCGCGACCTCGGAATCATCAAAGACAACCCGGTCGTCAACAGCAGTTCTGTCATCAATAGCCTCCATAACCGAAACCTAGCCGCACGGTACGACAATTTCGCCACGCCAAACAAGATCTATTGGCGGGCGTCGAGGTCTTCCAGTAATTGAGTCACGGCGCTATTCATCCCATGATCTCGATCAGAAGCCAAGCGTAAACGTGCCGTGCGCCCGGGCTGATATTCAGAACGGGCGAGCGCCCTTCGCTCACATCTTTGCCCGATCACTGCGGATGCCAGTGGCGTCGAAGTCGCTGAGATCGGTGGCGGCGAAGGGATTGTCGACGTAGCGGACCTCGTGGTGGGCCGGACGCGCGAGTCGGCGGCCACTGTGGTGAGGCCTTGGCAAGGCGGTGGCGGGGCACCGCGTTCTTGTCAAGCAGGGCTTCGTCGCGCGCGATGAAGAAACACGCTTCCTCAGCGATCCGGGCTCTTGCTTCGATCCGACAGGTTCGCCACCAACGATGCCGGGCAGTCCTCGGCAAAGGGCAGCTTCAAGTCAGTCACTAAGCGCATGGCGACGATCCCCGCCAGGTGGGCCTGGTCCTGGCCGCAGTGTATCCGCTCGATCTGGACATCGATTCCGTCGTGGAACTCGCCGTAGTGGTCCAGGGCGGGGTCAACTTCGCGTCGGGTCAAGCCGGTGGCCGCGACGACATTTTCGGCGGCCCGCTCGGATGGGTCGTTCTGGTTCCGGGACTCGGCGACGGTCCAGATCTCCGGTCCGTCGGCAGGGGCGGCCAGCCATGTTCGTGCCGATGCCGTGATGAACCGAGCGGTGGGATGAGAATGCGCGCGCAACCATTCACGTGACGCGGTGTTGATCAGCGATGTCCGATTCCAGCCAGTTTGAGCGAGCAGCAGCCGCTTCCTCGCCCGGAGCTCCCAGTCGGGTCCTGACCGCAGCGCTCATGTACGACGATGTGGACAACGCGATCCAGGGTGGGCGCGGGCGCGGGGCGAGAGAGCGACTGTGCGCAGGATCACGCGCGTCCGCCCTCGGGAATCACCGGGTGTCTCCTATGGATGCTTGTGATCTTGCCCTAGCCTGCCGATACAGAGGTGAGGATAGGTATGAGCTTCGTCAATCCATACTCTTTCGTTCCGCTTCCCAAGGCCATTGCGCGGTCACGACCCGCCGGCCACGACCGGGCGCGTCCAGAGCTGCTCAGCGGGCGGATCGTGGTCGCGGCCACAGCGCTGACGCCGTTGCTGATTCGCGGCGAGCAAGTAGGCACCGATGCCGACCACAAGGTGTACGACGTCCCGCGCCGAGGTGTTGACCCGCGCGTGCCAGGATCGGGCGAGCTCTATGTGCCCGGGTCGAGCATCCACGGCGCGCTGCGGTCGCTGCACGAAGCCATGGCCGGGGGTTGCCTGCGGATCTTCGACCCAGATTTCGTCCCGGTGTACCGCCAACAGGCCAAGACTAGGGCGGGATGGTGCCCGGCGGTGGTGTCCGTCATGGACCGCGAAGTGACGGTTCAGCTCTGCCAAGGAGGTGACCGGGACGTCGTCCATGTTCTTGTCTCGCTGTTGGCTGGGGACAAAGGACAGCGCGCTGAAAAAGTCCGGTCGGGCGCATGTGTGAAGTTCAATGAGAACGCCATGTTCAAGGACCATGGGCGCTATCTTGTCGACAGTTGGGACGCTGACGTGCGATTCCCCAACGGTTGTGCAGATGCGGGTGAATGGGTTCTGCACGTCACGGACACCGCCGCGCGCGACCCAAGGAAGCCATGCTACTTCATGGCGTTCCGTCTCGGCACCACCAGCCTCGTTGTTTGCGACCAAGTCCTTGATGAGTTCGCGGTGCTGGCGGCTGGGACGAACGATCTCAGACCAAACGTTGATTTGGAAGAGTCGGCCTTCGACGATCGCACTCGGGTTGCGGTTCGCTGGCCGCCCCCGACTGGTCGGGACCCCGGGGGAGACGTCGTTGGGTACCGCGACAAGATAGATTTCGATAAGGACCACCATCGGGCACGGTTGCAGCATGGTCAGGTTGTCTGGGCGAAGATCGAGGACAATAAGGTCATGGCGCTCTCGCTTGCACAAGTCTGGCGCGAACTTGGTGCAGAACCTGCCGGTAGGCGGCTTAATGACGGTGGAAAGGAAGCTGTCGGTGAGGCGAGCAGTGCCGCCGCGTGTTCTGACCCGGAACACCTTTGCATCTCGTGCCGTATCTTTGGGGCTATCGATGCAACCGGGGCCGCTGAGGACGACGCGGCCGCTCAGCGTGCCTACCGTGGCCACGTCCGCGTGCTCGACTCGGCAATTTCCGCAGAAGCGGCCTTGACTACCCACCAACTCCCTCCGCTTGGGGAGCCGAGACCCGGGGCCGGGCAATTCTACCTTGAGGAGCCCAAAGCGGTTGAACCGAAGATGACTGGCCGCATTCCCCTGCGACAGTGGGGCAGTGACGCCGATCACCCGGTTGTGCGACAGATTCGTGGTCGGAAGATGTACTGGACCCTGTCGCGGGTGAAGTCGGAAGAGCGTGTTGATCCTGGAAAGCGGGCGAAAACGATGTCGGCCGAAGCGCACGCTTTTCCTCCTGGGTGTCATCTCACGATCAAGTTACTTTTTGAGAACCTGAGCGAATTTGAGCTCGGGTCGCTATTGGCCGCTCTGGCCCCGCAGGATTGGTGCCGTGCGTGGTCGCGGGTTGAGGCGGGCCAAGCGCTCGGTTTCCGGCTCGGAGGAGGTAAGCCGCTGGGCTTCGGATCATTGCGCACTGACATTATTGAGCTCGCACTTGAACCATCAGCTGAGAAACGTTGGCTGGAATCCGAGCCTGCTCCGGCCGATGCAGGTCATGCTGATCCTGGCGAATATCTCGGTCATTTTGTGAGCGATGTCTCATCAGGTGTGCGGGAGGGTTGGGGGGCACTCGCAAATCTATTACGAGTCGATCATGTGGAGGCAGCGTTGGTGAAATATCCGCCAGCGGAGTCCGGTGACGATTTCAGCTTCTGGAAACAGTCCCAGGGGATCTTGCTAAGGTCCCGAGTGGAGCCGCTGGTGCCGCTTCCGGATCCATCCGAAACCGGCGCGAAACAGGAGATCAATGGGCATCGCGCTCGGTTCCTCAAGCAGAACGAGGGGCGATCGGGTCAGCGTCGTTCCGGGGGTCAGGTGGACCATCGCGGCAACTGGCGGACGGGGAGGTGACCGCGATGACCACTTACCTTGATGTCGGGGTGGCGCGGATTCAGACGTGGTTGGCGCGCAGCTCGGACCTGCGGGGCCGTCGTGGCGCGTCGAACATGCTCACCCGGGCGACTTCGGAGCGCCAGTGGGCGGGTTTCCCTCCGCAACACCCCGCGTGGATGCCGGATGGCGCCCACTGGAACCAGGAGGCCGGTGACGTCGACGGTGTGGTGAACCTGGTCATTGACGACGACGTCGACCCGGCGACCGTCGCGCGCGAGGTGGTCAAGCGATTGCGGATGGAACTGCCTTCGGTCACGCTCGAGGCGAGTTGGGCGCGCGCGGCTGACTACGCCACCGCCTATGGAGAGATGCGCCGGCAACGTGACGAGGGCGGTGGGATCATCTCGCTGCCACTGGTCGCGGAGCTTTCTGTCGCGCGACCGTGCGAGAAATGCCGGCAGGATCCGGCGGTGAAGGAGATCTTGATCGTCGCGGACGAGCGGGCGTGGGTGTGCCTGGATTGCGAACGGCGCTATGACAAGGCCGGCACGATGTCCAGGCCGCCGGACTCGTTGGCCCGAGCGTTGGCGGACGTGGCGGATCCACCGCCCAGGTTGCCCGAGAACATGCGCGAACTGGCACGGGTCGGGGAGATGAAGCGCGGGCCCGAAACGTTCCGGGCCGGCGCGGCCAAAGGCGAACCTGAGTCGACTCGAGTCGCCCTGATTTACGCTGACGGCGACAACGTCGGCACCTTGCACGCGGTGGCCGCAGACTATCCTGAGGTTGGCAACAACGAGATTGCCGCAGCTATCGACACCGCCACCCGAGTGGCGTTCGCCGCCGCAGCCGATTGGACGCGGGTCGACGGTGCCAATGGCAACCGTGAGGTGGGCCTGATCCCTCATATCGTGGGTGGTGATGATCTTGTGGTGTCGGTCGCGGCCAGATTCGCTTGGCGATTCCTCATCACCTATCTCAATAAATTCAGGGAAACGATGTCGGCTCAAGCCGCAGCCTGGCCAATGGACCTCCAGAGCATATCGCCAACCGTGTCGGCAGGGATAGTGTTTCACCACAATACTCACCCGCTGTCAGACGCTATTCAGTTGGCGGAGTCGGCGATGGATGTGGCCAAGGCGAAGCATGGATGGACCTTCGTGTATCTCGACCTAGATCAGGATGATCCGGCCGGAGCGCTGGACGGCCGGGGCGCCAGGGACGCTGAGTGGTTCGCCGCCAATGAGTGGCGTATCAAGAAGCTTCTGGACGGCCCGCGCAGCGCGCGGATGACAGTCTCGAGGTACGCGCGAACCGGCACATCGAGCGACCGGGCACTGCTCCGTAGCACCGTCACCAAGCTGGACTTGTCAGAACTCAAGGACGCGCTGGATGACCTGGATGAGATCCGGTGGCTGTTGCAGGTCGCGAACGACCATCAGGCAACCAAGGAGGCCACCGATGGAGAATGATACGGACGACGAGCTTCGGTTCGAGATCACTTTCTTTGCGCCGTTCCGGGTGGCGACTGGGACTGCGGCCCAAGGCGTTGACGCTGCCGTTGACCTAGGCAATCCGCTGCCCGGGGCGAGCCTCAAGGGACTCATGCTCTCGGCCGCTCGCGACGTGCTCGAACTTCGGCGGGATGCGCTCGACAAAGTATTTGGCTCGCACGCCAAGCAGTCGCCATGGGCGTTCAACGACGCGATTGTGTGCAAGAACGGTTCCGTCGTGGGCGCGGATCAGGTCGCCCAAAGGCACCGGGTAGCGATCGATGCCGCCACCCACACGGCGCGCGAGAACTATCTTCTGCTCGGTGAGGTTATCCATGCCGACCGCGCGGAGTTCACCGTGGAGCGAATTCGGTATCTTCCGCCGGACGAATCAGCGCGCCACAAGCTGATACTCACTGCGGCGGCGCGCGCGGTGCACTCCCTCGGCGCGCAGCGTCGGCGGGGCCTGGGCTGGGTCGGGATCACCGGCGGTGCCGATCTGTGCGGGCATTTCCAGGAACTGCTCGAATTGCGGAGGCCGGCATGCTCTTGACCCTGACTCTCGACCGACGCGCGGCTTTCGGGCTCGGCTCCACGAGCTCGAACGTTGTGGCCACCGCGAAGTATGTGCCGGGCGCGGTGGTGCGGGGCGCACTGGCCGCAGCCTGGATTGCCCGCCGCGGCGCCCCGGATGCGGCATTCGATGAGTTGTTCGAAGGCCCGGTGACTTTTGGGCCGCTGTTCTCCGGGGACCCGCCGCTAGCGCTTTCGGTGCTCGTGCACAAGCGTGGAGTTGATGAGCTGACCTGCCTTAGACGTTGGTGGGACCGTGCCGTCGAACCCGTAGAACTCGTCCCTGCGGGCAACCGATGTCCCGATTGTGGCGGCCCATTGGAGCCTTCCAAAGGCAAGCTGACCGACGACCCACCGGTGGTTCGCGAAACTCACGTTCAACTCGAAGAGCGCGTTGAGACCGCCAAGCACGGTGATTTGTTCACCCGGGAGACCATTCGCGGCACCGGCCTGACCTTCCGGGGACGGGTGGATGGCCCGAAAGAGCTGTTGGAGGAGTTGACTGAGTTCTCGCGGGTTCGTGTGGGTGGTCGGCGCTCAACCGGCGGCGGTGCCTCGGTCACCTGGCAGGAGGATCCCCAACCCGCGCTCGGGGCGCAAAGACGCGGTGACGGCTCGTTCGTCCTCAGGCTCGCCTCGCCCGGCATCTTCGTCGACGATATCGGCCGCCCGAGTCGGTCGCCTGATCGAGCTGAGCTCGGTCGTATCCTCGGCGCTGAGGTGGCCTTGGGCGAACCCTGGACCCGATGGACGACCGTGAGCGGCTGGCACGTCGCGAGCGGCCTGCCCAAGCCGATCGACATGGCGGTCGAGGCGGGCTCCACCTATGTGTTCCGCGCTGACTGCGAGATCGATGACGAGGCGCTGGCGACCTTGGGCGCCAGGGGTCTCGGCCTGCGTCGCCATGAAGGTTTCGGCGCTGTCGCGGGCGCACCCGTCTGCCGGGACACGTTGGCGGGTATTAGACACACCCTTGGCCCGCTGTTTCGGATGCGTCCGAAAGGACGCTCCATGGTCGCGGCCGCGGTCAGAGCCGGCACGGCGGAACAGATGATCGCCGAAAACATGCCAGACGAGGTCAAACGGGCTGTTAGGACCTTGATCCATATCGACGATGCGGACCGGCTCAACAGGCACCTGGCCGAATTGGAGGCGGAGCGATGACGGACACCATCGAATTCATCCGCGTGATCATCAGGACTACCGAGCCTGGAGCGGTCACCGAGCCCCAGTACCTGGGCGAGAAGACTCCGGACCGGATTCCGGTCACGGACCACCTGGGAAGGTGCATGCTGCCGGCGACCTCGGTGGCGGGCAGCATGCGCGCGCTCGTGGCCAGCAAGGATCGTGAGCTCGCCGACCGCGCATTCGGGTTCGCCAAAGAGAAGGAGTGTTATGCGAAACCCCAATCCCTGGGTTCCGGAGGCCCAGGATCCTGGGCCTCCGGGCGGCAAGCCAGAGAGTTTCGCATAAGGCTCAAGACCCCGGAAACGGACGAAGACGAAGGCGTCACCATGCAGTCGAGCAAGCTGCGAGTGGTCGGCACCGCGCTGCTCGACGGCCCCGTGGTGCCGATGGAAGAACGAAGCACGGCGATCGACCGCGACCGGGCCGCCGCGAGCGCCAGCACCTTGAGACAGACGCAGACCCTGCCCATGGGGACGCGCTTTGAAGTGTCTATCCGCTGGGACGATCCGGAAAAGGACGAACTGAGCAAGAAGGATCCGGCTGAGAGTGATCTGAGTGCCGTGTTGCGGTACTTGGCCGGTTGGAGGCCGTTGCTCGGCAGCGGGGTCAGCGCCGGACGCGGGGCCGCCAAGGTCGATTTGATTGGTCGGGGCCGGCTTGATCTTCGCAGGGCCGACGACCTGGCGACGTTCCTCACGTGCTCCGGTCCGATGCTGTTCGAAAAGGTCGCGCCCGCGCTTGAGCCCGTGACCGCCGGTGCCAGCGCGGTCGAACGCGTCGAGTTCAAGTGCCAGCTGGTCGATGCGTTGCGCATCGGCAGCGGCACCGCGCGGCCCCAGAGCCGCCACACATCCGCGGAAGGACGCGCCACCACCAATGCCGTGGCCGAGATTGTTAGGGTTGGCGGCTCGCCGGTCATTCCCGCGCGGTCCCTGCGCGGGGTGATCCGGTCCCGTGCCGAGTACATCCTGCGCTCGCTCGGTGTGCCCGCGTGCAAAGACCAGAAATGCGGGAAGGAGACGTGCCCAACGTGCATGATCTTCGGCCATGGCGGCGGACAATCGCGAGCCGGCGCGGTCCGTCGCCGTTCGCGGGTGCGGTTCCTGGACGCGAAGCTCGTCGACGCGAACGGAGCGGACGCGCGCGTGTCGGACCGCACCCATGTCGCGATTGACCGTTTCACCGGGGGAGCCGCGAAAAGGAAGGTGAAAGGCAAGGTCGAAGGCTTGCTCTTCAGCCAGAAGGTGGTTGACGCCGGTGAGTTCGTCATCGCGGTTGAACCGCTGGACGCGACCGATGACGAGTGGGCCGACGCTCAGGCACTCATCACGCTCGTGATTGACGATATGGACTGCGGGTATGTCGGGATTGGGGCTGGGACGACGCGCGGCCAGGGGACGGTCAAGTTGATCGACCCTAGGAAACTGGACCGGGGATCGGCGGTTGCCCGGCTGGCGGGAATTGTCGACCGCTGCAAGGGAATTGGTGAACGCAAGGGCGAGGGGGAAGGGAAATGACGACGGCGCACCTGTTCGGTGGCCGGCTCGAGTGGGGCGGCCTGCGGCAGGCGTTCGACGGGTGGATCGGGATGTGGCAGGACCGGGAGGGGCTGCATGTCGAGCCACTGCCGCCGGAAGTGCCGCGGTGGGCCTGGCTGTGGGGGTGGTCGCCTACGCGGGACGCACTGCTGCGCGCACGGATCGACGGCACGAGCTGCCACACAGCGATACTCGCGTTGCGCGCCGACGGAGGTGGCGGGCCGCTGGGCCACAGCCGGCTGGTGTCGCGCGGATCGGTGGTGCCAACGGTGACTCTCCTGGTAGCGAGATCCCGCGAGGACGGCCCGGTGCGCCAATACATCGGTCCTGACGCCGATGACGGCGGCCTTGGCGCTGATTACCTGATGGTCCAGCTCCCCGACCTAGGGGAGGGCGGGCTCACCTTCTATGTCCCATCGGTCGGCGCTGACCCGGACTGGACGCGGTAGCCCATGCCCACTGCGATTGAGCTGAACCTGGGACCGACCACCGAGCTGGGCGATCCGGACCAGTGGCACGGCCTCGCCTGCCACCTGGTCGGGGCGCACGCCGAGGGCGGGCGGCTCGCTCCCATCTCGGTGTGGCCGACGAGGCGTGAGCCCGAGCTGGCCGGTGACGCGACGCTGTTTCGAGTCAATTGGCTGGACGACGCGGTGCCACCGGTGACGCGACTCGACAGCGGCACCGTGCGGCTGGGCTCGCAGCGTTTCGCGGTGCGATCGGCCACCACGACGCAGCAGACCTACGCTGTGCTCGCCGCAAACGCCGTCGCGGCCAAGCGGGTCACGTTCTCATTCGAGACCCCGACGTATTTCTCTCGTCGTGAGCGCGATTTGCCGATTCCCGACCCAGAGCTGGTGTTCGCCAGCCTCGGCCGTCGCTGGGACGCGTTCTGCCCGGTCGGGCTGCGCATCGGCGCCCAGCTCGGTCAAGCGGTGTGCGGCGCGGTGGTGGTTGACGGCATGCGAGACGTCAACATCCAGGTGGCCGGCGCGGCGCATGCCAGCAGGCGCCGTGGTTTCACCGGTGTGGTGTCGTTCTCGCTGCTGACCGGCGATTCGGCGGCGCGGTCTTGTTTCAGCGCCCTCTCGGCGGCGGCGCCGTATCTTGGCGTGGGCGCTCAGACCACTCGCGGCTTCGGCGTCGTGCAACGGCTGGACAGCGATGGCTGAGCGGTTTCGACGGATTCCCGTTTGGTTCCGTAGCTGGCGTCAGAATCACCCATTCGTGGCAGCCTTGAGCGCCGCCGCATTGATACCGTTGGCGGCCATATTTGGCACCGCAGTCGCGCAAAACTGGACGAACTCACTGTCGGCCTGGGCGAAGTGGCTTCTCATCGTGGCGTCAGCGGTTGTTGGCGCGTTGGTCGTGTATGTCAGTGTGCGGGGGACGGTGAGGGGGACGCTTTACTCGATTGTCGCGTTGACCCCGGCGATGGTGACGCGATACCGCGACCAGCTTCGTTTAGCGCAGGAACGCAGTCTGGACTTCCGGCCCGTGTGGCGTGTCCTGCCGATCCCGCCCCGGGAACGTTTCGTTGACGTCACCGCTGAGGCCGATGAGCTGCGTCGCGCGGTCGAAGTGGCGCGGCAGAGCGACGATGAGGCGACAGGTCGAGTGCTGGCCTTGAACACGCTTTGGCCAATCGGGCTGTACCTCGGTTTCACTTCCTCGTTCCCGGACGACACACGCCTTCTTGAGCTGACGAAGAAGGGCCATGCGACGGGTGACAAGCGCCTCCCGCCCATACAGTTCGTTATTGACGAGATCGGCACCGACGAGGGGGATGCGCCGACGCATGTCTACAAGGCGCGGTGCGGGTGCCGTTTCAGTCTCGGCCGGCGCGAGATCCACATAGATCGCACTCCCCGGGTGCCTTTGCATATATGCGACACCTCAATGCCGAGGTTGGTCGCGGTCGAGCTCACTGGGTCCTTTACCACTTGGCCGCCGCCGGATGGCGTCGCGAACGGAGCCTGTTGTGGGGTGCGGCTCGCGTTGTTTCAGGCGAAACCGTGCGTCGACCGCAAGCATTGGGTTGATCGGGACAAGTCAATCATCGTCGAGTTCCGGGCGGATGAGCGAGGGAGGCCGGACGCGCGGAACGAGTTCGAATGGAGCGAGCCTAAGCCTGGCTCGCCCGATTACGTCAGCGGTTGGAAGCTCTCGCTGCCGGCCTCCGACGCGGCAGGTATTTCCAGGTGGTTGGCAGATGCGGTCTTCGGTGAGGTCTGCGCTAAGAGCTACGCTGCGGTGCCAGTCCGGCGCGTTGTGCTGCGCGCGAGAATGAACAAGAGTGCTGACTTCGCGATCGGCCACTATCTGAGCAAGCGTTGCGAAGTGGCGCGCAGGAGCGCTTGGCCCTATCTAGCGCTGGTCAATGAGCACGGTGGGCACGCGGGTATTCTGCGGGTGCACCCGGCCCAGTCGAACAGAATCTGGGGTTGACGGCTGTGGGCACACTGCTCGCGCGCGCGGCGAGTGAGCAGGCGCTGCTTTCCGCGTGGGACGATGTCCGCGCCGCCGCCCTCGCCGACGGTGTCGCCGGGCACGAGATCGAGCAATTCGAGTCCGCCGCCGCGCGTCGTGTGGCGGAAATCAGCGCCAAGCTCGGACGCGGCGAGTGGGTGTCCAGCCCGGTCCGCCACGTGCAGATCGCGAAGCCATCGGGTGGGTTCCGCCATCTCGCAGTGCCGTCCGTGGAGGATCGCGTTGTCGAGCGTTCCGTTCTTGGCGTGCTTGACCCGCTGATCGATCCGTTGCTGCAACCGTGGTCGTTCGCGTACCGGCACGGCCTCGGCGTCGACGCCGCGATCCGAACCCTCATCGAGGCCCGGGACAGTGGCTGTGGCTGGGTGGCCCAATGCGACATCAAGGATTGTTTCGACACGATCCCACGCTGGCGGGTGGTGCAGCTGCTCAGTGAGGCGTGCGACGACCATGAATTGGTGGATCTCGTGCGCCAGTTCATGTACCGGCAGGTGATCGGGCGGCGCTATTCGCAGGAATTGCGTGGCAGAGGTCTTCATCAGGGCAGCCCGCTTTCGCCGTTGCTGGCGAATTTGTATCTCGACCGGCTTGACCGCTCGGCTGCGGCGCACGGGTTGCAGATCATTCGGTTCGCCGACGACATTGTGGCGCCGGTGCGAAGTCGGGCCGATGGAGAGCTGGCGCTTTCCCAGCTCGACGAAGCCGTGCGGGAACTCGACCTTGAACTGAACCTGGGGAAGTCGTCGGTGACCTCGTTCGACGAGGGCGTGCTCTTCCTTGGCCGGACGGTGACCAGTGGGTCCGGCGCTGGCCCCATCGCGTCGGCGCACCCACTCGAGACGACGGTGTACGTGATGCAGCAAGGCTCGTTGATTCGCTCGCGCGGTGAGCGGGTGATTGTGCAGTCCGGTGAAACAACCCTCATGCGGCTGAACTTGAAACGTGCGCGCCAGTTTGTGATCTTCGGGCGGGTGGGCATGACGACCGCGTTTATCAACCAAGTGCTGCGTCGTGGCATCGAGGTGGTCGTCCTGGATGCTCATGGGGGCCTGTCCGGGAGGTTCGCGCCGGCCGAGCGAGCGACACCGCAGGTTCGAGAGGCGCAATACAAAGCCGCGTCCCATTCGACGGCGCTGAAGCTGGCCCGATCGTTCGTGGCGGGAAAGCTTCAGAACATGAGGGTGATGCTCCTGCGGGTCGAGCGACGGTACGGGGACCAGGGATTCGAAGCGGCGGTGAAACGACTTGCCGCCGCGCGGCTGAGCCTTAAGGACGCCACGACCCTCGCCGAAATCATGGGATTTGAAGGGGCCGGGACCCGTGAGTACTTCCAGCTCTGGACGCGGGTTCTCCCAGCCGAGTGGGGATTCACTGTGCGGGCGCGCCGGCCACCACCGGATCCGGTCAACGCCATGTTGTCGTTCGGCTACACTTTGCTGACAAATGAGGGTGTCTCGGCCGCTGCCGCCGCCGGGTTGGACCCTCATGTCGGGTTTCTGCACCAGGCGATGCGCGGTCGCGCGGCGGTGGCACTGGACCTGATCGAAGAATTGCGCCCGACTATCGTCGATTCCATGGTCTTGGGATTGATCGGACGGCGATCAATCCGACCGGATCACTTCGTCACCGTGCCGGATGCGGGGTGTCGCCTAACGGACGCCGGACTGCGGATCTTCCTGGACGCGTACGAGCGGCGGATGCTCCAGCTGGTCACCTACCACGACACCGGCAAGCGGGTGTCATACCGGGTGGCGTTGCACCAGCAAGCCAAGGCACTGGCTTCGGCGCTCACCCAGAATGGTGAGTACCGGCCGATGTACTGGAGATGACTGGGACCGTGCGAACCGTAGTTGTGGCATACGACATAGTGTCGGATTCCCGCCGCGAGGATGTGGCGACGTTGCTGTCCGGGTACGGGCCACGGGTGCAGCTGAGCGTGTTCGAGTGCCAGGTGGATGGGCGGCGCGGCCTGCGCGAGCTTTGCGCGCAGCTGCGGCGCACCGTGGACATCGAAACCGATCAAGTGCGGCTCTACCCTCTCGACCGGGGCAAGGATCAGAACCGGGTGATCATCGGTGCGCGTCAGGTCGAAGAGCGCCAAGACTTCTGGATCGTGTAGTTACAGCTGGTGCGGCAGGACGCCAAATCCGCAAGCGTCGGCGACGCGGGCATTCCACGCGGACCGGGACAATCAGGCGGATCGTCGGGTTGCGGGGCGGCGCGCGTCAGGGCGCTTGCCAGCCAGGGGACACGCTCCTCGCTTGGTTCCGCCCGGATTCGCATGATCTGGTAGGGTCGCAACAAGGCCCGCGCAAACAAGGGCATAGAAACCGTACAAATGGGCTGCAAAGTTTATTTATATGTGACTCGTCGCAACAAGGCCCGCGCAAACAAGGGCATAGAAACGGCATTCGCCGCGGTGTCCCAGAGTCGGAGCACCGACCGTCGCAACAAGGCCCGCGCAAACAAGGGCATAGAAACCCACATTACATTGAATCCTCTCTCATTTAGAGCCGTCATGTCGCAACAAGGCCCGCGCAAACAAGGGCATAGAAACTCGAACCGTAGTGGTACGATGGTTCATCTGTTGCGTCGCAACAAGGCCCGCGCAAACAAGGGCATAGAAACTTCTTCGATGGTAGCATTGCGCATGGCGACGTGTCGCAACAAGGCCCGCGCAAACAAGGGCATAGAAACCGTGTACCCATCTTTGTTGTGCGTAACACTAGAAACGTCGCAACAAGGCCCGCGCAAACAAGGGCATAGAAACTTTGGATTCGTCATCCACCGCCAGAACCGATATGTCGCAACAAGGCCCGCGCAAACAAGGGCATAGAAACGAAAAAACACGATATTAATGCACATCCAGAGATGAATGTCGCAACAAGGCCCGCGCAAACAAGGGCATAGAAACCTCCTTTCAAGGGGGTAGATGGACTATTTCGAAGGAAATGTCGCAACAAGGCCCGCGCAAACAAGGGCATAGAAACCCGCTCCACACTTTGGACACTTCGAGTGTTATGCGAAACCCCAATCCCTGGGTTCCGGAGGCCCAGGATGCTGGGCCTCCGGGCGGCAAGCCAGAGAGTTTCGCATAAGGCTCTTCGTCTCTGCAAAAGTCGCAACAAGGCCCGCGCAAACAAGGGCATAGAAACCCAAAAAAATGAGTATAGCAGCAGCTATTTGGTACCAGTCGCAACAAGGCCCGCGCAAACAAGGGCATAGAAACTTTGGAAATCCGTCTAGTCCCAGTACAAGCCCTTGTTGCAAGTCGCAACAAGGTCCGCGCAAACAAGGGCATAGAAACACAATAAAACACCGGAGGTTTCTTCGATGACGGTATACGTCGCAACAAGGCCCGCGCAAACAAGGGCATAGAAACATGAGCCTTGCGGCTCTTAACGGCAATCAAGCGGCAAGTCGCAACAAGGCCCGCGCAAACAAGGGTATAGAAACCTGCTCGAGAGTGAGCTCTTCGCCCTGATCCAAGCGTCGCAACAAGGCCCGCGCAAACAAGGGCATAGAAACGGTCTTACTAGAGTGAGGCTAACGCCGGTTTGCCTGTCGCAACAAGGCCCGCGCAAACAAGGGCATAGAAACTTCTTTTGAGAAAATATCAACCCTAACATGCAACCAAGTCGCAACAAGGCCCGCGCAAACAAGGAGTGTTATGCGAAACCCCAATCCCTGGGTTCCGGAGGCCCAGGATCCTGGGCCTCCGGGCGGCAAGCCAGAGAGTTTCGCATAAGGCTCAAGGGCATAGAAACGCGAACCCAATCATAGCTCCCACAACAACCCCTAGCGTCGCAACAAGGCCCGCGCAAACAAGGGCATAGACGCAGGCTCGGATCGTGCCATATCAGCACTGGCACGGGTCGCAACAAGGCCCGCGCAAATAGGGGCATAGAAACTGGAAAACCGCTGGCGTCGGCCAGTTCCACAGGAGCCAGTCGCAAGAGGTCAGCAGGGACAGGGCGTAGAGGCTTGAAGAGTGGCGCTTTGGATGCAGGTGTGTCCGAGGGCAGGAATATGGCACCGGTGCGGTGGGGCTGATCGGAAAGCGCGCCGGCCCGGACGATCAAGTCTTGGCCGCGCTGCCGCTTGAATCGCGGCGGCGGCGCGAAGGGTGGTTGACGAGGCCTTGGCCTGGCGGCGTCAGACTCGATAGAGGCCCTCGGCTCCGATTACTGTGCCGTGTTCGTCGCGCACTTGATTCCCCGGGACGAACAGGTCTCTTCTCGCCGGGTCGGTGAGCCGGGCGACCAGTGCGGCCGGAAGCGAGAGTATGTAGCCAACGCCGTCCTGTTCGTCGGGCAGGCCGATCAGGTCGGTGTAACTGACGCACTCGATGGGCAGATCACCGAAGTTTGTGTCGACCTGAACTGTGGTGGAGTGCTTCTCGGCGATGCGGACTGACACTTCGGACGTGGGGATGACTGTCGCGATCGGTCCATCGCGCAGAATCGTGATCGGATGCTGCGTCGTGTTGATGAGGGTCAGCGGTGTGATAACGGTTCCGCCCCCTCGGCGAGCGGGGCGGCCCACCAGGCGGCGTCCAGGTCGTGGGCGTGCGGTCCGGTGGCGCCGGCGGCGGCGAGCGCGCTGGCGACTGCGGTGCCCTCGGCGGGCTCCATCATGCAGCCGATCAGCAGGCCGAGGCCGGCCTCGGCGCACACCCGCACGATGTCCCGAGCCGGCCACAGCCCGCCGCACTTGAGCAGCTTGAGGTTCACCATGTCGGCGGCGGCCAGGTCGGCCACCCGGCGGGCGTCGTCGGCGGTGAACACCGCCTCGTCGGCGAGGATCGGGAACGGCGAGCGGGCGCGCACGAACGCCAGGCCCTCGACATCCTGAGCCACCACGGGCTGCTCGACCACAGTGATCCGGATCGGTTCGTCGGACGGGCGAGCGGGGCGCGGGTCGGGCGCGCCACCGGCCAGGTCGGCCAGCTGGTCCAGCACCGCCACCGCCTGCTCGCGGGTCCAAGCCTGGTTCGCGTCCAGCCGCAGGCACACCGGTCGCCCGGCCAGCGCCCGCGACACCGCGCGCACCCGCGCCACGTCAAGGCTGGCGTCGGCGAGCTTGACCTTGATGGTGTCGAACCCGTCGTCGGCGGCCTCGACCGCCTTGGCGGCCATGACTTCCGCGCGGTCCACGCTCACGGTCATGTCGGAGCGCACCGCCGCCGGCGCATTCCCCAGCAAGGAAGCCAGATCCTCGCCCGCCACCTGGCGGGCGAGATCGTGCAGCGCCAGATCGACCGCCGCGCGGGCGGACGGGGCATCGGCGCGCGCGGGCGCGACCCCGCCGCGCGCGGGGGCGACCGGGCCGCCCGCCGGGGGCAGCGCGGCATGGATCGCGCGCAGCCCGTCCGACAGGGACCCGGCGCGACGGACAGCGTCGGCGAGCGGGCCGCGCACGGCGGCGGTGATCGAGGCGTCGGTGTCGCCGGTGATCTGCGGCGTGGCCACGGTGGTGCCCCGGCCGACCAGCCCGTCAGCGGTGATCAGCCGCACCTCGTGCGCGCGCAACTCGGAGACTTCGCGCAGCGCGGTCCGGAAGGTGCCCCGCAGCGGCCGGTGGATGGGCTCGATCTCGACGCGGCGGATCGGCGGCAACACGAGGTCCGCCAGCGCGGGCAGCGGGCGCGCGCGGTTGACCGCTTGCCGGGCCATGCGGATCTGTGGCACCCCCCAATCCGGGTCGGTCAGCCGCGCCCCGTCGCAGCGGAACCCCGCCCGCTGGTACATCCGGCGCGCCCGGGCGTTGTTCTCGAACACCCACAGCGTCAGCTCGGCGCCGCTGAGGCGGTCCAGCACGTGCCGCAGCAGCGCGCGCCCCACCCCGTGGCCGGCGGCCGACGGGTGGACGTACAGCGCGGCCAGGTAGCCGCGCCCGTCGTCGGGCGCCGCGAAGTGGTCCACCCCCGGCCCGACCCCGTACCGGGCGAACCCCAGCACTCGGTCCGTGCCCGGCTCGGTGGCGACGACGGTCACCAGCCGCCCGGCCGGTGGCGGCGAGTCGAGCGGCGGCGAGCTGGGCACAGGCGCGTCGAGCCGAACGGCCCCCTCGGCCCCGTCGCCTTGGTCGCGCAGCCCGGCGGCGAACCGGGCGGCCCAGTCGGCTGCCGACAGGGCGTCGATGATCTCGTCGGACACCAGCCCGCGATAGTCGCCGCGCCAGGCGCCGACGAAGACCTCCGCCAGCGAGGGCGCGTCGGCGGCCGTGGCCAAGCGCAGCGCGGTCATGCGATCACCCGCATCCGGGTGGGCGTGACGGTCGCCGGCGGTGGCAGCGTCAGCGGCGCGCTTCCCGGGGTGAACGAGCCCAGGATCGAGCCGGCCTCGGCGCCGGTGGCGGACGGGATCGTGCCCGGCAGGCCGTGCGCTGACAGGTACCCCAGCAGCGCCATCAGGTAGGCCTCCTTGGCCTGGGCGGGCAGCCCGAAGTCATCGACCGGTCGGATCGTCGCCGGCTCGGACAGCGCCGCGATTCGCGCCATCAGCACCGGGTTGCGGATCCCGCCGCCGCCGACCACCAGCTCGGCGACCTGGTGCTCCCGGCACGAATCGGCGACCAGACGCGCGGTCAGCTCGGTCAACGTGGCCACCAGGTCGTCGGTGCCCAGCGCCCCGTCGCCCAGCCCCGCCGCGCGCAACGCCTGGCGGGTGTAGTCGTTGTGGAACAGCTCCTTGCCGGTCGACTTGGGCGGCGGCAGCTGGTAGTACGGCTCGGCGAGCAGCGCCGCCAGCAGCCCGGGATGCGTCCGCCCGCGCGCCGCCCGGGCGCCGTCGCGATCCATCCGCTCCGCTCCGCCGGTCGCCTCGGCGACCGCCGCGTCGATCAGCGCGTTGGCCGGCCCGATGTCGTAGGCGATGATCTCGCCGTCCGGGCCGCGCACCGTGATGTTGGCGATGCCGCCGAGGTTCAGCGCGCCCCGGCGGACCGCGTCGCCGAGCAGCAGCAGCGCGTCCAGGGTGGACGCCAACGGCGCGCCGTGCCCGCCGCGGGTGAGGTCGCGCGCGCGCACGTCGGTGATGGTGGCCACCCCGGTCGCCCGTGCGATCCAGGCCGGCGAGCCCAGCTGCAACGTGCCCAGCGCGTGCCCGCCGTCGACCCAGTGGAACAGCGTCTGCCCGTGCGAGACGACGAAATCGGCGCGCCCGCCGGCCAGCTCGTTCACCGCCCGCGCCGCGACCCGGCCGAAGAACTGCCCCAACTCGGTGTCCAGCCGGCAGACCTCCTCCATCGTGGTCGGACGCGGCGGCAGCGCGGCGGCGATCCGGGCCCGCAACGCCTCGGGCAGGTCCTCGCTGACCATGCCCAGCGGCCGGCACACCAGCTCCGCGCCGTTCAGGTCGAACTCAGCCGCGACCGCGTCCGCAGCGTCGTAGGAAGTCCCGCTGATCATTCCGATGACGGTGAGCCTCATCCGGGCCGCTCCTTTATTCCTTCGGGCTCTCGTTCGGGCGCGAGCCGTCTCGCGCCAATTGTTCGCGCGCGGCGCGCAGCACCAGCTGCCACATCGGCTCAGTGGGCGGCGGCGCGCCGTCCGCGTGCAACCGATTGGTGATCATGACGACGGTGGCCGCCTGCTCCGGGAGGATGGCGAACGCCACGCCCGGGAACCCGGGATGGCCGATCGCCGGCCCGGCGGGGTGCGGCCAGATCCGAAACCCCAGGCCCTGCGCCGGATCCGGCCCGGGCGCGACGAAGCGTCGGGCGGTGGCCGCGCGGATCGGCCCGGCGCCGGCCAACGAGGCCAGCAACCCGGCGCCGAAGGCGGTCAGATCGGCGGCGGTGGTGAACAGCCCGGCGTGCCCGGAAGTCCCGCCGAAGGCGTGGAAGGCGTTGCCGTCGTTGACCTCGCCGATCAGGGTGTGCTCGCGCCAGCGGTCGAAATCCGCCACCGATCCGGTGACTGGGTACGGGGCACCCGTCCGGATCATCTGTTGTTCGATGCGATCGCCGGGCGAGCTGGCGATCACGGGACCGTCCCCGACCGGGGTTGCATACTGGGTATGCGTCAATCCGAACGGGGTCGACACGAGGCGCGACACGGCCTCCGCCAGGGGCGCGCCAGTGACTTTCGACACCACCTCGCCGAGCAGAATGAAGCCCAGATCCGAGTAGTGCCGCGCCGCCCCCGGCGCGTGCCGCAACTCCAGCGCGCGCGCCAGCGCCGAAGCGTCCGGCCCGCGCCGGCCGCGCAAATACAGCGGCCACCACTCCCACAGCCCCGCCCGGTGCCACGCCAGGTCGGCGAGGGTCGCGCTGGCCGCGGCCAGCGGGCCAAGGAAACGCTCGGCGCGCTGCTCGAGGTCGATCTCGCCGGAGTCCACCAGGGCCATCAGCGCGGCCGTGGTCGCCAGCACCTTGGTGACCGATCCGGCGTCGGTGGCCGCGTCCACCGTCATCGGGACTCCCGTGGCGGGCATCGCCGGGCTCGCGGCGGTGGGGCCTCGGGTCGCCGGCGCGCCGGCCACCGCGGCTGGGGCTCGCTGGGCCAGCCCCGCGCAGCCGAAGACGGCTTCGCCGCCGCGCGCCAGACCGACCACCGCGCCCGGCGCGCCGCCGCGCACCAGTTCCTCGGCCAGCCCGGCCAGCCAGGCTGACCCGTCGGGCACGCGGATCGTCACCAGACCAGGTTAACCGTTCCCCTCTTGCGCGTCACGCAGGTGAATGGTTAACTTCATCCAATACCCAAGAAGGAGGTTCCTCGGGGCGCGAACCAAGAGGTTCCTCATCGCACTACAACGGAAGGGTAATCGAACAAACATGAGTAAACGGGGCAAATGGCTTGCGGCGGCCGTCGCCGCGCTGTCGGTGTGCGCGCTCGCCGCGTGCTCGTCGAGCTCCAAGTCGCCGACCACTTCGGCGCCCAACACTCCGCCCGCGACAGCGGGCTCGGCGGCGACCAGCGCACCAGCGACGTCCGGGACCTCCGGCTCGGCCGGGGCCGCCATCACTGATTTCGTGGTCGCCCGCACCGGTGACATCGACAAGACCGACCCGCTGCTGGCCACCGCGTTCCAGACGGTGCAGACGCTCGGCCTGGTGTATTCCCGGCTGGTCACCACCGACGGCGACGGACACATCGTGCCGGACCTGGCCAGCAAGTGGGACGTCTCCGCGGATGGCAAGACGATCACCTTCACGCTGCGCACCGACGTGAAGTGGCAGGCCGATGGGTCCGCCTTCACCTCGGCGGACGTCAAGGCCACCATCGCTCGCATCCTGGATGAGAAGACTGCCGCCGTCGGCCGCTCCAACCTCGCCATGATCTCCAGCGTGGACACCCCGGACGACGCCACGGTGGTGCTGAACCTGACCGCGCCGTCCGCGGCGCTGTTCTACGCCTTGTCCTCGGTGTCCGCGTCGATCGAGTCCGCCAAGGACATCGCCGCCGGCACCATCGGCAAAGCCGACCCGAACGGCACCGGCCCATACTCGTGGAAGAGCTGGACGCAGAACCAGAGCGTCGTGCTGACCTCCAACCCCGACTACTACGGCGGCGCGCCGGCGATCCAGACCCTGGAGTTCCGGGTGATCCCAGACGAGTCGTCGATCCTTTCCGGGATGCAGGCCGGCGCGTTCCAGCTCGGCATCCTGTCCGACCCCGGGGTGGCCAAGCAGGCCTCCGGCAACGGCTTCCAGCTGGTCAAGCAGCCGGCGCTGTCCTACCACGCGCTGATGCTCAACGGCCGTCGCGCCCCGCTGACCAACGAAAAGGTGCGGGTGGCGATCGCGTGCGCGATCGACCGCAACGAGGTGCTGACCACGGCGGCGTATGGCGACGGCGAGGTGACCGGACCGATCACCAGCCCGGCCTACCAGTACGACCCGACCGACGGTCTGGGCTGCACCCCGGGTGACACGGCGGCCGCCAAGCAGATGCTGGCCGACGCCGGATACGCCAAGGGCTTCACCCTCAAGACCATCGTGGAGACCGGGGAGTACGCGACCGCGGTGGCCGAGGCGACGAGCCTGAAGTCGCAGCTGGCCAAGATCGGCGTCAACCTCAGCATCCAGCAGATGCCGACCAGCCCATACGTCACCGCTTGGCTGGCCGCGGACTACGACGCGGCGGTCGCGCTCAACGGCGGCAGCTACGACCCATACCTGATGTACGGTCGCTACTTCACCACCGGTGGCAGCCTGTCGGTTCCGGCTGGGCTGGACTCGACGAAGCTGTCCGACCTGCTCAACCAGGGCAACGCGACCACCGATGAGACCCAGCGCCAGACCATCTTCGGCAACCTGCAGAAAGAACTGCTGGCCGAGTCCCCGTGGATCTGGATGTTCCGCAGCGACGACTATTACCTGGTGAGCAACTCGATCCAGGGCTTCGTGCCGCGACCGGACGAGGCGCTGTTCACCCTGGCGAACGTTTCCGGGGCCTGATCGGCGGCTGACCCTGGGAGGGGCTAGGCGGTAATGCGGTAATGCTGAGCTGGCGGTGGTATCTGGCGCGCCTGGGCGGCACTTTGCTCACCCTGTTCGGCGTGTCAGTGATGGTGTTCCTCGTGCTGCGAGTGATACCGGGGAACACCATCACCGCCACCCTCGGCACCGAGTCCGGCATGCTGACCCCCGAGCAGAAAGCCTCCCTGGAGCATCTGTACGGCATCGACAAGTCCCTGCTGGGCCAGTACTGGGCGTGGATCGATGGGCTGTTCCACGGCAACCTCGGGGTGTCCCTGGTCAGCGGCAAAAACGTGTCCACGCTGTTGTCCCAGGCGCTCCCGGTGACCGTGGAACTG
>Ga0123357_10002265_pt1 | contig 21328 bp, 21 predicted proteins | sample TergutEmb28metaG_FD_89873 | JGI IMG/M metagenome (GOLD analysis project Ga0123357, IMG submission 89873) | Embiratermes neotenicus P4 segment gut microbial communities from Petit-Saut dam, French Guiana - Emb289 P4 | ecosystem: Host-associated > Arthropoda: Insects > Digestive system > Gut ... | reverse complement strand
TAGACGCTGGGGTGGATGGTTTATGGCCGCTGGAGCACGTCAGTGAAGCAGACCCGAATGTTTTCAGGAAGAAATACGGCAAGCAATTACGCCTGACCGGCGGAGTGGACAAGATGCGCATAGCTCAGGGTCGAAAAGAAATCGACCGTCATTTGACGGAGTTATGTCCGTTGATTGAAGAAGGCGGTTTTATACCTACTATTGATCATACTGTATCTCCCGATGTTTCTTTAGAAAATTTTGAGTATTACATGAAACGCAAAATCGATATGCTGAACGGCAGATTTTAGGAGGATATAAATTGAAAACAAAAGCTGATAAATCTGATAAAACGAACGATATTTTCAGGCTTGACGGCAAGACTGCTATAGTTACAGGCGCAAGCCGCGGCATCGGCAGAGCAATCGCATTAAGACTCGCCAAACAGGGAGCGGATTTGCTCTTAGTTTCCCGTAATTCATCAAATCTCGACGAATTAAAAAAAGAAATAAATAACATAGGTCAAAAAGCCGAAAGTTTTGCAGTAGATGTAAGCAGCCCGGAACAAATATCAGAAATTTTCAATAAAAATGTGAATGTTTTCGGCGGAGTTGATATTCTTATAAATAATGCGGCTTATACTATCTTCAAATCTTTTACCGAGACAACTCTCGGCGAGTTTGACGGGCTTTTTGCTACAAACGTAAAAGGCGCGGTGTCGTTTATACAGGGTGCGGCGAAATGTATGAAAGAACAGAAACGGGGCGGCTGTATTGTCGTTGTCACCTCAATAAACGCCGTAAACGCGCTGCCTAATCAAGCTATGTATTCGGCTACAAAATCAATGCTGGAATCGCTGATGAGAAGTTCGGCGGCAGAACTCGCTGAATACGGCATCAGGGTAAACTCAGTTGTACCAGGCGCCATTCTGACCGATATGAATCCTCACTTTACAGAAAATTATGTAAAGGAATTCCAGAAAAAAATCCCCGCTGGCAGGGTAGGCGACCCTGAAGATATATCCGACGTTGTAGCTTTCCTGTGTTCCGACGCCGCGCGGTATATGTACGGTTCGTCAATAATTGTCGACGGCGGCATGCTGTTAAGACCGTTAAATAAAAATTAAAAGGAGCATTTAGTTATGATTAATTTGGCTATGGCATATTTTTACGACGAACACGCCGCAAAAATCGCATTGGCAAAACAGATAGGCGTAACGCACGTCGTAACAAACGTCGCGGCAAATGCTTCGCATGCGTGGCAGACGATACCAGCCGGCGAACGTCCGTGGGACTACATACCGTTATTGCGGAAAGTACAGTCATATGAAGATAGCGGGCTGAAAGTATCTGTGATAGAAGGTCCTACGCCTTTGGATAAAGTAAAATTAGGGCTTGACGGAAAAGACGAAGAAATAGAAATTTTCTGTGAATTTCTCAGAACTTTAGGCAGGATGGGCATACATACGGTGTGTTATAACTGGATGCCGATAATCGGCTGGTTCAGAACTAATTTAAACGCAGAGACAAGGGGCGGCGCGCATGTCACGGCTTACCGCGACGCATTGATGAAAGACGCGCCCTTGACTGACGCCGGAATTGTCCCGCCAGAAAGGTTATGGAAAAATCTCGAATATTTCCTGAAATCTGTAGTGCCTGTCGCTGAAGAATCCGGAGTAAGATTAGCCGTTCACCCCGACGACCCGCCGGTACCGTCGTTGCGCGGTATTTCGCGTATTCTGATAAAAGCCGACGCTTTCCAGCGGCTGATAGACCTCATTCCGAGCGAATATAACGGAATAACTATGTGTCAGGGTTCTTTTTCTGCTATGGGCGAAGATATACCCGCGATGATAGAACATTTCGGACATCAGAAGAAGATATTTTTCGCGCACTTCCGCGATGTCAGGGGTACAGCCGTAGATTTTACGGAGACGTTTCACGACGACGGGCAGACAGATATGTACGAGTGCATGAAAAAATACCGTGAAATCGGCTTCGACGGGTGTATGCGCCCCGATCATGTGCCGGTCATGGCGGGGGAAGACAATATAAACCCCGGTTACGGCATACTCGGCAACCTGTTTGCCGTAGGTTATATGAAAGGGCTTATAGAATCCGTGTGGCATGATTAATTTATAAAAATTTACAAAAAAGATTTGCATTTTTCTGAGTCACCGTGTATAATAGATATAAACTTAGAATTATTTTCTGCGCTGAAGTCTATCATTGGCGTGGATATTTGAAAATATATATTTTCAGGAGGGGAGACATGTACAAAATAAAATACAGGAAAATCCCAAAGGAAACATACTCCATGCAAAGTCGGAAGAATATCGGCAATTCGGTTGCATGGAGAACTGATATAAATTAACGTTGTTAATTTTACGGATTGCTATACAAAATAAAATTAGTACCGACTTTGCGCCTTATTAACAAATCTTATAAATTTATAACCAAGAAATAAGGAGTAAAGTACGATGAGACATACAAACGCTGATATACTGCCTGTAGAACTACTGTTTGAAATTCAAAAGTACGTGCAGGGCGAGTTGTTATATATTCCCAAATTAAAGAACAACTATAGAAAATGGGGAGATGCTACAAAAAGCAAAGTCGTAACCTCAGATCGTAATAACGAGATTCGCGCTGCTTTTAACGGCGGTTACACAATTGACGAATTGTGCAGGCAATATTCATTGTCGCCGGACAGCATTAAAAAAATAGTTTATGGTAAAAAATAAAAAATACGCTATGTCAACCGATTTAAGGTTACATAGCGTATTTTTAATGAACTTCGCGCAATTCATTATGTAAAAGACGATTTTAAAATAAGTTTTATATTTTATTTTATATTTTGCCATGTTATAATAAATACATAAACATTAAAATTCATAAATGGGGTCTAACAATATGGATAAACATTGGATTCGATATTCTATAAAATGGTCTATGCCGTTGATAAAAGCATATAAATGGAAACTTCTGCTTATATTGGCATTAACATTATTTTCTGTGGGATTGACCTTGATACAGGTAAATTTTATACAGCAAAGCGTTGACGCGGTACTGGCGCGAAATGTAGGTTTGTTGTTGCGGGTGTTATTTCTGTTTATTACTATTACTGTTTTGAAATTGATATACATATATGTCTATGGACAAATTTATAATAATGTATTTATCAGCATGGAAAAAGATTTGAAAAACAAATTCGTCCATAAAATTCTGAGAACGAAAATGAAAGAAATCAACAAAGAAAACAGCGGCGACTTAAACACAAAATGCAATTCTGATATTCCTAACGCATTGGATTTTATTAGACGAGTCCTTTCTACTTTTATATTTGACCCTATCATGGCAATCGGCGGATTTATTTATCTGTTGTGTTACAGCTGGAAGTTGAGCCTGTTTGTCTTTATTCCGCTGCCCATAATAGCGGTTCTGCTCAATATCATGTCTAATAAAGCGAGCGAATTTTACAGAAAGATACAAGGATTAAACAGCGATTATACAGAACATATCTATGATGTTATACATGGAGCCGAAACTATAAAAACATACAATATGCAAAAGATACAGATGAAAAAAATAAGAAAAACTCTTTTCCAAATACTGAAAGAAAACAAAAAATATAATATTAACGACGCTATATCATGCGCCTTGGGATTAGCCGTTACGTATGTGCCCAGTGTGATTTCGATGATTTTCGGAGCTTATTTAGTGACGGCGGGCGAAATTAATATTTCTTTGTTGTTCGGCTATTCAAATTTAGTCGGCAGGGTAGCCGCGCCGGTGCTCTTTTCATTCAGTGCCTTGATTTCCATGAAAAATGCTTATCAATCCATGAAACGACTTGATACTGTAATGGATTTGGAAGAAGAAAAAGCGAATGGTAAATCTTTAATTACAAACGGCGATACAGCTGTCAATTTTGCGAACGTTAAATTCGGTTATAATCCCGGCATATCCGTATTTGAAAATTTTGGCTTAAAAATAAAAAAAGGTCAATGCGTGGGTATTGTCGGCAACAGCGGTGCAGGGAAGTCCACAATCGTGCAGTTATTAAGCGGCTTATATGAGACAGATTCGGGCATAATCGAATTGTTCGGACAGGATATTCAAGGTTTGGATTTAGACGATTTACGTTCCCATATATCCTATGTTTCACAGCAGACGTATATTATGCCCGGAACAATATACGAAAATATTCAATTCAATAATCTTAACGCTTCCGAAGATGATATATTAAGAGCGGTGAAATGGGCTGGATTAAAAGATTATATCGACACGCTGCCTGACGGACTGAATACCGTTTTGTCCGAAGACGGGAGCAACCTGTCCGGCGGTCAGCGTCAGAGAATTTCGCTCGCACGGGCTTTCCTCCGAAATTCGTCCATTTATATATTCGACGAGCCGACGTCTTCGTTGGATCCTGAAACGGAAAAACAAATCGTACAGAAGATTGACGAAGTAGTAAGACAAAATAATATTACGTCTGTTATAATTTCGCATAATATAAAAACAATTAAAAACTGCGATGAGATTTATTTTATCCGCGAGGGTAAAATAATTGAGAACGGGACGTTGGAGGAGCTTTTAAAAAGAGAAAATGAATTTTACAATCAGTTCAAATACACAATTAATGAGGTAGAAACAAACATATGATTAATTATTTTAAGACTATACTACGACCGCTTCGGTGGGTAACTTTCCCTAAATTTATATATTTTATCGGTCTTATTGTAGGCGGCATGATGTTTCCGTTGATGCAGGTTTTTACCAGTCTTATGCAGAAATTTTTAGTGAACGCCGTTGAATATCACGATATGAGTTACATGAAGTATGTTTATATATTGGCGGCAGGGATACTTTTTATGGTGATTATCCTCAATCCGTTCGGCAATTATCTTGCAGCCAGAGCAATGCAGATATTTACGAAAAATCTGCGGGAGTTTACAATAGGAAAACTCTTATCGTACCGTTATTCGTTTTACGAAACTTATCAGACCGGGGATTTGGTGGTGCGTCTGCGCGAAGATTTGGATGCCATTTCCGGCATATACGGCGGGTCTTTTAGCCGGCTTTTACTCGGCGTATTTTACGGCGGCGGTTCAATCGCAGTTATGTTGACGTTAAACTGGCAGTTATCGATTTATGTTATGGTTCTTTGTGTGTCCGAATTTCTGATTATGGAAAGATTATCGAGGAAAATCACGGAAAACAACGATATTCTCCAAAAAATAAAAAGCGTTCAAAATCAAACTCTTTTCGATATAATCAAATCAATAAGTTTTATAAAAATGGCTTCAATCAGCAGGTTAATCAGAGAGCGGTACAGTAAAAGCAATGATGAAGCGGCAAATAAAAATATGGAAATCAATAAAATAAACGTCGTATTAAACGCTGTCGGCGATATATTTGAAGCGTTCAATATATTATCGGTTTTTGGTTTGGGGATTATCATGTATTTTAACAATATGATTGATTTGGGCTCAGTAATGGCATTTTTGTCCCTGCAGGACGGCGTAACCTATATGATTGGAAATCTGCAAGGTTTTTTGACCGGCACAAGAGCGCAAATTGTGAATTGCAACCGCGTTGCCGAACTCATGAATCAGGAAATAGAAGAAAATAACGAAAGTAATATTAATCAGCAAAATGACGACATTTTAGTTCGTGATTTGTCATTCCAGTATCAGACGGCTGAAAATAACACATTGAATATGATAAACCTGACGATTCCAAAAGGCAAAATTACTGTGATTTACGGCGCGTCCGGCGGCGGAAAGTCTACATTAATAAAAATGTTGCTGGCACTATACCCGGTTCAAACAGGAAATATCAGCATAGGAGAAACAGATTACAACCAGATAGGGAATATAAACATACGGAATTTCTACGCATATGTGGAGCAGTCTACCTATCTTTTCCACGATACGGTGGAAGCCAATATACGGTGCAACAATGAAACGGCAACGTTGGAGGAAGTCATGGAGGCGGCAAAACTCGCCAAGTCGCACGATTTTATTATGCAAAAGCCCGACGGGTATCAGACAATGGTTCAGGAACACGGCAGCAATTTTTCCGGCGGTGAAAAACAACGGATTGCCATTGCGCGCGCTATATTAAAGAACGCTCACGCAGTGATTTTTGACGAGGCGACCAATGCCGTCGATATGAAAAACGAATCATATATATACGATTATATGCGGGAGATTGCGAAACAGGGTAAAACTGTTTTGATTATTGCGCACCGGGATAATGCCCGATTGTTGGCAGACAACGAAATTCATATAGAACAAGGCATGATTGTAAACGGATAGGAGGATATTGATATGCCCAGAAAATATTCATTGGAAAAAACCAGAAATATTGGAATTGCAGCCCATATTGACGCAGGTAAGACGACAACAACCGAGAGGATTTTGTTTTATACGGGAAAGCTGTATAAAATGGGGGATGTAAATGAAGGTTCTGCCGCAATGGACTGGATGGCACAGGAGCTGGAGCGCGGGATTACGATCACATCGGCAATGACTACAACTATTTGGAAAGATACAAAAATTAATATTATCGATACGCCCGGGCATGTGGATTTTACAATCGAGGTGGAACGGTCGCTTCGCGTTCTTGACGGTATGGTGGCTGTTTTATGCGCAAAAGGCGGGGTGGAATCCCAGACGGAGACTGTGTGGAAACAAGCGGAGCATTACTCTATACCCCGTATTGCCTATGTGAATAAAATGGATATATCAGGCGCTGATTTTTTTAAGTGTATCGGCATGATGCGCGAGCGTCTGAAGTCTAATGCGGTACCGATTCAGTTACCCATTGGCAAAGAGGATAGTTTTAAAGGAATTATTGACCTGATAACAATGAAAGCATACTATTATTCAGGCGATTGGGGAGAAGCAATAATTGAAGATTATATTCCCGATGACATGTTAGAAATATCACAAAAATTCCGCGAAAATATGATAGCGAAAACGGCGGAGTGTAATGATTATCTATTAACAAAATATGTTGAGACAGAAGAATTAACGGAAGATGAAATACGCAATGGTATACGAAATGCCGTCAACAACCTGAATATGGTTCCCGTTTTATGCGGTTCGTCTTACAGGAACAAGGGCGTGCAGATGCTTATGGACGCTATTGTCTATTATCTTCCTTCGCCGTCGGATATACCGGTTGTTAAGGGTATATCATTGAACAGTAAAACTGAAGTTGAAATACATCCTGATGACAATGGACTATACACTGCGTTTATTTTTAAAATTATGTCTGATCCTTTTGCAGGAAAGTTGTCTTATATAAGGGTCTACTCGGGAAAAATTAAAAACGGTTCATATATTTATAATTCCAGCAAGGGAAAAAAAGAGAAAATCGGAAGAATACTTCAAATGCACGCAAATCACAGGGAAGATATTGACGAGATTTATTCGGGCGATATTGCGGCGATTGTCGGATTCAGAAATATATCGACTGGGGATACGTTAAGCGATGAAAGAGAGCCTGTGGTTCTTGAAACTATTGAAGCCCCCGAGCCGGTTATTCATATGGCAATAGAGCCTAAATCATCTTCCGCAAAAAATGATAATCAGAATCAAAATAAACTTTCAAATGTATTAAAGAAGTTTTCAGAAGAAGATCCGACTTTTAAAATTCATTCGGATTCCGATACAGGGCAGACAATAATTTCGGGAATGGGAGAATTGCATTTGGAAACCATAGTGGACCGAATTATAAGGGAATTTAATATAGACGTAAAAGTAGGCGAACCTATGGTCGCCTACAAAGAAACCGTCCGTAAAACCGCAAAAGCGCAGGGGAAATATATAAAACAGTCCGGCGGCAAAGGTCAGTATGGAAATTGCTGGATTGAAATAGAACCTCTCAAACGTGGGAGCGGATATGAATTTGTCAATAAAATTGTCGGCGGAGCTATTCCAAAAGAGTATGTTCCTGCGATTGACGCAAGTATTCGGGAAGAGATGAAAAAAGGAGTTCTCGGCGGCTTTCCGGTAACGGATATCAGAATTACATTGCTTGACGGAAAATTTCATGAAGTGGACTCTTCTCAAATGGCATTTAAAATAGCGGCGTCTATTGCATTCAAAGAAGCTTGTCTTAAAGCGGAGCCGGTACTTTTGGAACCTTTTATGAAAATGATTATAACGGTTCAGGAAGCATGTGTAGGAGAGGTGACTAAGGATATTGTATCAAAACGGGGAAAGATAGAAAACGTCATAACTGATCCTGAATATTATACCGTTAACGCTTTGGTTCCTTTATCTGAACTTTTTGGCTATTCGACAGTTTTGCGTTCCAAAACTCAGGGGCGGGGACATTATTTCATGCAAGTCAGTCATTACGAGGAAGTTCCTTCCTCTTTAACGATTGCGGCATTAAAAAAGGCGATAAGCAAATAGAATAAAAAAACAAACCGAATGTAAATAACATATATATCTTATACATAAATAATATCAATTTGTCAAGCACTTTTTGCGATATGCTAAAAAAATATTTTACTCCGCCGTCAACACCACCTCTGCTTTTGTCAATCCCTCAGACACGGCGTTCAAGACGATTTTGCCCACGCTTGTCGATTTAACAACCGCTATGAGTTTGCCGTCGTACGCGCCGTGCATATTTCCGCTGTACATATCTTCCGTTTTTGGATTCGCCGAACCGACGGCGAGAAGTTTCCCCGCGCCCTCGACTGAGAACGAAACTTTATTTGTCGCGTTCGTAACGGTTTTACCGTCGCAGTCCATGATTTCCACAGTTACGTATGACAAATCGCCGTCTGTGCAGATGTTTGCTCTGTCGGGGGTAAGTTTGATTTTTGCAGGAGCTTGTGAAGTTGACAAAATGACTGTATTATTGTTTGAATCCACAGCTTTGAGTTCACCCTTTTTATATGGGATTATGAAACTTGCCTTGAGTTCTTTCAAGTCGTTTTTGCCGACTGATTCGCCGTTTAAGAATAATTCTACAGAAATGGCAGGAGAGTACACGTCCACTACAACAGTTTTCCCTTCTTCAACGTTGAAGTCCCAGCCTTCTACATCGTCGCTCCAGCCCCAATATGACAACTTCTCGGATTCATGGGAATATTTTGTCGGACGTCGTACAAACATTTTCGGCTTGTCCGAGACCCCCCAGAGTATATCCCTGTAATACGACTGTGGTCTTTTAAAGCCGCATACGTCAATATCTCCGCAGTACGCCTGATTCCACGGGTAATCCGTCAAATGCCATTCTATTTCGGGGCGTTCTTCCGTATAATACGCCTGTCCTATTCCGGCTTCGCCTAAATAATCTATTGCAGTCCACACAAAATCGCCGACAACATTCGGGCATTTTAATGTAAGTTCCCACGACTGATATATATCTTTCGGTACGGTTTCGGTGCCTATTATAACTCTGTCGGGATATTTTGTCATGTCGGTTTCGTAATGAGCGTGCTGATAGTTATATCCGACAAAATCAAGCGGAGCGACGACTTTATTTATACCTTTTACAAATTCGGGATTTGTCAAATCAAAACCCATAATCGCCATTCCGACAGGTCTGTCGTCGTATTTTCTTATATGGTCAGCAAGCATTTCCGATGTCTCGGGCGCGCCGCTGTGACCGGTCTGTTCGACAATCTCGTTTCCTATGCTCCAGAACAATATCGACGGGTGATTTCTGTCCCTCAAAATCATACTTGTCAAATCATGCGCCCAGTCGCTCTCAAAATCCCTGTGATAGTCAAACTGGGTTTTCGCGCATTTCCAGCAATCGAACGCTTCGTCCATGACAATCATGCCAAGTCGATCGCACGCATCTAAGAATGCAGGAGCGGGAGGATTATGCGCTGTTCTGACTGCATTGAATCCGCTCGCTTTCAAAATTTCGATTTTTCTTTCTTCGCTTCTGACATAGGATGCGGAGCCGAGTATGCCGTTGTCATGGTGTATGCAGCCGCCTTTTAATTTGAGAGGCTTGCCGTTCAGAATCAAGCCGTTCTTAGAATCGATTGAAAAAGTACGTATCCCGAAAGTTGTTTCGGCTGTGTCAAGTATTTTATCGTTACCGGTGCCAATACCGCCTTTATAAAGTTTAGTTGTGATAGTATATAAGTTCGGACTGTCTATGTCCCATACAACAGGATTATCAATTTGTATATCCATTTTGTTTACAGCGTTTTTACATGCCTGCTGAACTCTCTTTATTTCGCCGTTTTGATTATTTTTTATATTATGGTCTATTATTAAATTTTCTTCGCCGTTATAATTTTCAACAGATGTTTCAATTTGTATATTTGCGTGGTTGTCTTTTACAAATCTTGTCTTTGCATAGACTCCCTGCTGTTTTATATGCGTTTTTTCCCCTATATACATCCAGACATATCTGTATATTCCCGACCCGCTGTACCAGCGGCTGTTTGGTATCGCAGAATTATCCGCAACCACCAAAAGCTCATTTTCGGAATCATATTTCATATATTTGTCTAAATTTACAGAGAACGTTGTATAACCGTAATTCTGCCGTTTTATGACGTTACCGTTCAGTCTGATTTCGGCGTTCATGTATACGCCTTCAAATTCGACGTAAACGTTTTTATTTTCCCAGTCTGCGGGCGCGAAGAATTTTTTCGTGTAATATCCCACTCCTCCGGGGAAATATCCGCCGTCGCGTCTTGTGAGGGACTTGGGGTCGCGTTTCTGCTCAATCATAAAGTCGTGCGGAAGATCAACAATTTTTTCGGTGCCTTTAACTGCCGCACCAGAGAAATAGACAAACGGTACATTGCCGTTTGCAAACTGCCAGTTTTTGTTGAAACAAATTTTCTGCATAATAATTTACTACCTTTCCTAAATTTATTATTTTAGATTAATTATATCATAATTAATCAATTCTGTCATGTGATTTTTTAAAATATATATTGACTTTTCATAAATTTTTGTCTATAATTTTTTATGGATATACTTGTAAAAAATCCGAAGATAAAAGAAACAGCAAAAGGGGAGGATATTGCCGTGAAACCGACGTTTAAACCTTACGAGGGGACAGAGGATTACATATTTGTCAGTTATTCACATAAAGACGACGAAAAAGTGTATAGTTTGATTCAGCAGTTGCACGATAAAGGCTACAGGATTTGGTACGACGAGGGGCTTTATGGTGGAACTTATTGGAATGAAATTATTGAAACCCATTTAGAGCGAACATCATTAGTATTAGCATTTATGTCTCCTAATGCGGTTGAATCCGAATATGTAAGAGATGAAATAACATATGCAAAAGACAATAAAAAACCGATGATTCCTATTTTTTTGTGTGAAACCAAACTTCATTACGGGCTCAAACTTCAGTTAGGTTCAAGGCAATGGGAAAATTATTATAATTATAGCAACGATAATGCGTTTTTTGACAAATTGCTTTTGTCACCGTTATTCACGAGCACGATCAATTTGACTAATGAAGGGGTTCAAAGTGAAGTTAAAGTTTCCATTATAAGCGTAACTGATACTTCGGTAACTGCACAAGCTTCTGGAAGTAGTGGTACTGGAACTTATGCGTTTGGTAAATCTACTTCTAACGATTGGCACTTTATTCAAGATTGGTATTATGGATCCTCTACTGGTACTTTCACTTTCCAAAACTTAAATCCAAGCACTACATATTATGTGTTTGCTTACAAAGATAAAGACAATAATTACATAATGTCTTCTGTAAGTTCAAGTGCGCACGATACTACTCTCCCTGAAAATAACAAATGAAAAAATTGAAATGCAAGTTGAAAAGCCTCTGTTAAGAGGCTTTTTTTATAAATATTATGTTTTCAAATTTATAAAATATATATTGACTTTTCATAAATTTTTGTTATACTTATTTTAGATATGTTTGTTAAAAAATAAATTTACGGAGGAAAAAATTTTATGTTCGAGGTTTTGAACAGAGAAAAATTGAATGAAAACACGTATTATTATAAAATAAGCGCGCCGCTTATCGCAAAAAAAGTTATGCCGGGACAGTTTATGTTAATACGCGCTTACGAAAAAGGCGAAAGAATACCATTAACTGTCGCGGATTACGACAGGGAAGCGGGGACTGTTTCAGTGATTTTTCAGGCGGTGGGCAGATCCACGCAAAAACTTGCGGAAATAGAGCAGGGGCAGTCGCTGACAGACGTCCTCGGTCCGCTCGGCAAACCTACGCATTACGGCGACTGTAAAAAAGTCGCGGTAGTAGGCGGCGGTTTGGGAATCGCCATAGCTTACCCGCAGGCGAAATATCTGCACAGTCAGGGAGTTTCAGTCGATATTATCGCGGGATTCAGGAATAAAGATTTGATTATACTCGAAAACGAGATGAAGAATTGCAGCGACAATTTGTTCATCGCGACAGACGACGGCTCAAACGGCAGAAAAGGTCTTGTCACTGATGTACTGCGTCAGCAGATAGAGAACGGTGTGAAGTATGATTTGGTTATCGCAATCGGTCCGCCTATTATGATGAAATTTACGTCGCTTTTGACAAAAGAGTTTGGCATAAGAACGATAGTCAGCCTCAATCCGATTATGGTTGACGGAACGGGAATGTGCGGAGGGTGCAGGGTTGTAGTCGGCGGAGAGACAAAGTTTGCATGTATCGACGGTCCGGACTTTGACGGTCATCTTGTGGATTATGACAATCTTATGAAGCGGCTCAGGATATACGATGCAAATCACAAGTGTAATATTGGTTTAGGAGAATAGTATAAAAAGTATAAATAAAATTTAGTTTTGAGAGGATATAGAATTTTATGGCAAACAATCAAAAGATAAAAACAAAAATTTCGGAACAGGACCCGAATATCAGAAATAAAAATTTTTCGGAGGTGTCGCTCGGTTACACCGACCAAGAAGCGGTAAACGAAGCAGAGCGGTGCCTCAACTGTAAAAATAAACCGTGCGTCGCGGGGTGTCCCGTCGCCGTAAAAATCCCGGAATTTATAGGCAAAATCGCGGCGGGCGAATTTGAAGAAGCGTATAATATAATAGTCGATACGAACACGCTTCCCGCAATATGCGGCAGAGTATGTCCGCAGGAAACGCAGTGCGAGGAATTGTGTATCAGGGCAAAAGCGAAAGACGGCGAAAGCGTTGGAATCGGCAGGCTTGAACGTTTTGCCGCAGATTGTCACATGAAAAATAATCCCGATACCGTCAGCGTGAATGTTCCTGTCGGCGCGCAGAAAAACAACATAAAAATCGCGATAGTCGGTTCGGGTCCTGCAGGACTGACATGCGCCGGGGATTTGGCGAAACTCGGCTATTCAGTCGATATATTTGAAGCGTTGCACGTAGCAGGGGGCGTTCTGACTTACGGCATACCGGAGTTCAGACTTCCGAAAGCTATCGTCGCAAGAGAAATCCAGACAGTTAAATCTCTCGGAGTGAATATCGAAACTAATATGGCAATAGGCAGAATACTGACTATCGACGAACTTCTAAGCGACGAGTACGGGTATAAAGCCGTGTTTGTAGGAAGCGGCGCGGGACTGCCGAATTTCCTTGGAATCGAGGGCGAAAATCTCGGCAACGTTTTATCGGCTAACGAATATCTGACGAGAATAAATCTGATGAAAGCGTATGAAGATGATTACGACACTCCTGTGGTTGTGAGCAAAAATGTCGCGGTAATCGGCGGCGGCAACGTCGCAATGGACGCGGCGCGGTGCGCAAAAAGAATGGGCGCGGAAAACGTCTATATAGTGTACAGGCGCAGCGAAGTCGAAATGCCCGCAAGAATAGAAGAAGTCCACCATGCGAAAGAAGAGGGGATAATCTTTAAAACCCTCACAAATCCGACAAGAATAATCGGGGACGACAAAGGTAACATAACGTCGATGGAGCTTACTGAAATGGTTCTCGGCGAACCTGACGAAAAAGGACGCCGCAGACCTATAGAAAAGCCTGATTCCTTGTTTAATCTCGAAGTTGATACGGTGATTGTGGCAATCGGCACAAGTCCCAACCCTATAATCAAAAACACGACGCCGGATATTGAAACGCTGAAATGGGGCACTATAAAAGTTTTGGACGACGGGGTAAGCACTACAAAGAAAGGCGTATTCGCCGGAGGAGACGCTGTGAGCGGAGCTGCAACTGTAATTTTGGCGATGGGCGCAGGGAAAAAAGCCGCTGTTGCGATAGACGAGTATGTGAAAAGGTTGTAAGACTAAAGTATAAAAAAGACTTTTGTAATAAAAATCTGACGCACAATAATGCAAGTCACACAAAACAATAAATAAAATCGTACGATGGGAAAGTCCCGTCATACGATTTTACGCCGATTTGTTATATAGATTGAATAATTTCGACAGCCCATATATTTTTTGCTACAATTATGATTATAATGATCCTCCATTTTTGACATTAAAATTCGACCAGCTTCCGCCGTTGTAACAATTTGTGAAACCGTTCCTTTTCATCAATTGGACAGCTTTGGCGCTCCTCGCACCGCTCGCGCAAACCACCACGATGTTTTGATTTCTGTCAAATTTGTTCAAAGAATTCTCGAGAGCGTCCAAAGGAATATTTGTTGATTTTTCCGCTTTTCCGCCGGCATATTCGCTTTTTGTGCGGACGTCCAGCAATAATGCTCCGTTAGTCACGAGATCCTTTAGTTCTGCTGTGGGACGCTTATTACCTGAAAAAAATATGCTTAACAACAATCCGCCGATAAGCGCGCCCCAAATTGTACTCATAATAGGGGATGAGGTTATAGGGCATGTTCCCGCGGCACACCCCACATTATACCAATAAAGAAAACCGATTACTCCTCCGCCAATGCCGCCAGCCAAATAATACCAGTTTTTCTTTAACATTTTAATCACTTTTTCCATATATCATTATCCTTTAATCAAGAATTTAATGCTTTCTCGAAAACACGCCTGACTGTTTCTAAGTTTACCGCGCCTTCGTGCTCTTTTTTTTCGCCGACGTAAAACGTAGGGACAAAATAATAGCCGTATTTATCTGCGATTTCCGGGTATTTGTTTTCGTCGATTTTTTCAAGCGGGATATTCCGGTAACGTTCATCTGTTTCATATAAATCATCAATGAACCGTAATGCCTGATGGCAGTACCGGCAGCCCTCCATTAAAAACATTGTAATTTTTTCCATTTTCGCACTCCTTTGAAAGTTTAATTATTTATTAATTGATCGTCAATGAAACGGATGTGCGCGTCTTTTGGCAGAGCCAGTTTACATTCGGCTTCTATGCACTTGATTATGCCCGCAGGAACAGGGCATGCTGCGTGATGGCAGCTGTTCCGCGCTGTTTCATACACCGGACCTGTGGAAACTTTCCCTAAACAAATTTCATATGCGTCCACTTCGTTCCTCAATTCAATTGCCATTTTCATTATAGCATCGCAGTCAGACTGAATATGGATTGTAGCTTCCATGCCGTCTTCGGAAACCGCTTCCACTGTCGTTGTAAAACCGCATATACCGGCGTCAATTATTACCTTTTTCATTATGTTCACCCTTTTGATTCTAATTATTTCGTATATATTTTACCGCTTCGGTTCCTGCCGCCGCGCCTTCGTAAACTGCCTTTGCAATTTGCTGCATTCCGCCGGTACAATCCCCAGCCGCATAGAGACCTGGTATGCTGGTTGCCATATGGTTATCCACGACAATGGTGTTTCCGTTTACCTCGGCGCCCATCTTCTTTGCCAGATCGCCGCTTCCGGCTATGCCAATCGCGACAAAGACGCCTGAAACCATTATTTCTGAGTCATCCTTAAAAATAACCTTTTCAACAAATTCATTTCCGGCGATTTGCTGGATTTCGGTCGTGATGACTTTAATTTCCGGCGGTATTTTGGAAATAGGCGCCGCGCCGTTCGTTATGAGCGTCACAGACCTGACAACATGAATAAGCTCCATTGCCTCTGCCAGCGCGTACTCGCAGCAGCCAAGAACTGCAACGTCCTTGCCTTTGTAAAAGTATGAGTCACAAACTGCGCAATAACTGATACCCCGACCTTCATATTCTGAGAATCCTTTGATTTTTGGGAATTGCCGCGACGACCCCGTTGCCAGAATCACACAGTCCGCAGGATACTCGTAGTTTATAGTTTTGACAATCAGCTTATTGACATATCCGATTCCCACGACTTCATCGGTTAAGATTTTCGCTCCGAGACGTTTTGCCTGAGCTATTCCGTCTTCGATTAATTGCCTACCTGTGACCGGTGCGGAGAAGCCATAGTAATTTTCGATCTTTTCCGCTTTTCCCAAAGCTCCCGCGCCATTGCCGATCACTGTTGTGTTAATTCCTGCCCGGACGGTATATAAAGCCGCCGAAATACCCGCCGGTCCTGTCCCGACAATAATTACGTTTCCCATAAAATCCCTCCTAACTCAATACGCTGTTTATTGCATTCATAATGGATATTTTGGGTTGAGCGCCTACAATCTGTTTGACGGGTTTGCCGTTCTTGAAAATCATAAGCGTCGGAATACTCCTGATACCATACCTCCCGGCGATTTCAGACTGCTCGTCGACGTTGAGTTTCCCCACTTTGAGAGCGGGGACTTCACCGGCAATCTGTTCGACAACAGGGGCAACCATCCGGCATGGACCGCACCATTCCGCCCAGAAATCGATAAGTACAGGTTTATCGGAACGCATAACCTCCGATTCGAAATTGTTTTTTGTAATGGTAATAACTGACATAATATTTTCCTCCTTTTTATCCGCTGACTATAGTTACAGCCAATCGGTCTTATTATTAGTTGCAGTAATATTTTTTCAATGTATTAATGACTTCATCTACCCGACGGTCTGCAATGGAATAAGTGACATTCAGCCCAGATTTAACACAATCAAGTATTCCGTGCGCTTTGAGCAGGTTCAAATGCTGTGACAACGCCGGCAGCGATATATCAGGTACACATTTCGCAATTTCGCTTACCGTCATAGGGTGTTCCATCAGACCGCAGAAAATTAACAGACGACTCTCATTTGCCAGCACTTTCAGCAATTCTGCAATTTGCTTCACTTGGGTATCCACTATTCTATGCTCCTTTAATAAATAAGTAATTAATAAATTACTTAAATTATAACATATGTTTTTAGATTTGTCAAGTGATTTTATAAAATAACTGAAAAATTTTTTAGCAGTTTACCGATGTTGTAGTGCGACTATAATACAGATATTGAAATTCTTTATGTTATATCTTGAAGACTCACACGATTAAAAATCGCATGATTCTTAGTTCAACGTCCACCGCTGGCTCAATCGCCAGTCTTACATGAACTCCCTAAGCGTTCGTCACCGGTTTGAACCAGTGACCATTTCGACGCTCCCCGCCGTATTGTTTATGTTTATAATTACACCGTTTGAATGGCGTACAGCCTTAAACCTTCGTTGAGTATGTTTTTTGCGGCATTTACGTCCCTGTCATGGTGAGTGCCGCATTCGGGGCAATCCCACTCTCTGATTTTCAGGTCTTTTACTTCAGCATTTTTGTAACCGCATACGTTACACAACTGACTGCTTGGGTAAAATGTGCCGATTTGAACCACAGTTTTGCCATACCACTCTGCTTTGTACTTAAGCTGACGTACAAACTCGCTCCAACTTACATCGCTGATACTTTTTGCTCTTTTATGGTTCTTTACCATGTTCTTGACTTTGAGCGTTTCTATGGCTATGAAATCGTTGGATTTTATTAGTTTCGTAGAGAGTTTGTGCAACGTGTCGTTACGCTGATTTGTGATTTTTTCGTGAAGCCGTGCAACTTTGGTTCTTGCCTTGTTTCCGTTGTTACTACCCTTTGGTTTTCGGGATAGCTGCCTTTGAAGTTTAGCAAGTTTCTTTTCTTCCTTGCGGTAGAATTTGTGGTTCTCGTACTTTTCGTCGTTACTGTCTATGGCGAAATCTTTAATCCCTAAGTCTAACCCTATGTTCGAGCCGGTAGATTCAAGTTGCGGGTGTTCGACATAACAACAAACAGACACAAAATATTTTCCGCTTGGGTTCTGTGATACTGTTGCAGATATTATCCGCCCCTCGATTTGTTTTGACACTATGCACTCGACTAAACCGAGTTTCGGCAATTTTATTTGTTGGTCTGACAATGCTATATTGCCGTTGGTATATTTCGAAGTGTATGATTTATACGGATTTTTCTTACTTTTGAACTTTGGAAAACCCTTTTCTTTTTCACTTTTTCGTATTCTATCGAAAAAGTTTTTGTACGCGGCATCAAATTTTTAAGAGCTGACTGTAACGCCGAAGTGTCTACCTCGTTCAACCACTCCGTTTCTTTTTTCAGCGTGGTCATATCGTTACTACACTCTTTATAGCTTAATTTTGTTTTGTCGGAATTGTATAATTCTTGTTTCTTAGCGTGATATTGATTGAACACAAACCGACAGCACCCGAATGTCTTTTGTATAAGTATAGTTTGCTCGGCGTTCGGGTATATTCTAAATTTATATGCCTTTTCCAAAATATCACCCGTCTTTCTGCTGTTGGTTTTGTATATATTTTTTAATCTGCTCTTCCGTGCGTTCGCAGGTCGAGTTTCTGCTGTGCGCGAAACTCGACGATGTTGCAACAAAATACGACGGACTCCATAGATGACCGCTCCACAGTTTGGGTCTTAACTCTTCTTCGAATTCTTTCATCAGATGCCTCGCCGACGTGCCTTTTAACGCTTTGAGCATATCCGGTATATAGTGCTGCGGTTTACAGTCAACAAGCAAATGCACATGGTCTGACGCTGATTTATATTCTATTATTGTGAACCCGTTATCTTTGGCTATCTGATACACTATTTCTTGTAATTTCTTTTCAATTTTGTCTATTAATATCTTGTGTCTGTATTTGACACACCAGACAATGTGATACTGGACTGTATATACATATCCACGACCTTTTGTGACTTCTGACACTTTTATCACTTCTACATATATTATATCATATGTATGTGATTTTATCAAGCATTTATCGCGAATTTTTGCAAATATCTAATAACATAGGTTTCGCCGATTCATCTCACGAATAAATTCGCGAGTGTTCTCGGCGATATAATAAATTTATAACACAATTATATAAACAAAAATTTTTTTATATATGCTTGACTGATACTGATTGAAATGATATAATATATAGTAAACTGTATAAACACATAGAATAAACTTTTTGAAAATCGAGAAATTGAAAATTTCTGATTTTTCTGATAAGTTCATTATGAAAATGTGAAAAATACCGGATTATTAAAATATTATGTAAAGTGAGATGATAAAATGGCAGACGACAAACAGTATATTTCAAATTTAGACGCAATTCATATCGATGTTTTGCGGGAAATAGGCAATATCGGCTCAGGAAACGCGGCTTCGTCGCTTTCGATGATGCTAAATACCAGAGTGGATATGAATGTTCCGACGGTTAAAATATTAGACATCGAAGAACTCGCGGAAACTCTCGGCGGACCTGAAAAACAGGTTGTGGGCATACTCTTTACCCTGCATGAAGATTTTGAGGGAATGATGATGTTTATAACCGAAAAGCAATTCGCGCACCTTGTCTTAAATGTTCTTATGGGGAAAAACTTTGACAAATTTGAAGATCTTGGGGAAATGGATATCTCCGCTATAAAAGAAGTGGGCAATATAATGGTCGGAGCGTATATCGGAGCCATAGCTCAGATGACAAATATGAAAATAGCTCTTTCACCCCCAAGCATTGCAATAGATATGGTCGGCGCACTTTTGAATGTGCCGGCTGTGGAAATAGAAAAGTACGGGGATAAAGCCCTATTTATTCAGGATGGGTTTATAAACGGAAACAATCAGGTTACAAGTTACCTGTTATTGATTCCGGAAGTCGGATATTTAAAGAAGATTTTTCAAATTTTAGGATTGGAAATGTGATTATGGGAAGTGTGGTTATTGGTATTTCAGATATGACAGTAGTAAAAGGCGGAAATTCTATAATAACGTATGCCCTCGGGTCGTGCGTGGGAATTGCTCTTTACGATGATGTTCGCAAGATTGCGGGGCTTGCTCACGTATTGATGCCTTCAAGCAGAGATGTGCGCGACGCAAATATAAATGTCATGAAATATGTGGACACTGCTGTCCCTGAACTTGTGACGAGAATGGAGAAAGCGGGCTCTGCAGTATACAGTCTTATAGCGAAGATTGCGGGCGGAGCGCAGATGTTTTCTCTAAGCGGCGCGAGTTCTATGCTTAATATAGGAGAAAGAAATATCGCGATGGCGAGAGAAACTCTTCAAAAAATGCACATAAGAATCGTCGCGCAGGATGTCGGGGAAAATTACGGCAGAACAGTTGAAATATTTGCCGATACCGGGATATACAGAATAAAAGCTATAGCAAAAGGAGTAAAAGACATTTAAACCGCACGCCGAATAGTGCTTGTATTTAATTTAAAAACGGATTTTTGCAATTTATGATTTGAATTTGTTTTCGGATCATAAATTTTTTTATGACAATATTTTGCAATTATTAAAAAAAGCATAAATTTTTAGCTGTAAATATAAACATTTTTTTTTTAACACCGATATATATTGTACGAAATGATTTTTTATAAACACATTATTTATTTAAGTTTTTATTTCAGGAAGTTAAAAAGGGAGGATAGTTAATTATGAGTAATATCAGCAGCTTAACAAGTACAAGTTCGAGTTCAGCTCTAAGTTCGAGTACTCAGCGTATCACCGGATTGGTATCGGGTCTTGATGTTGACAGTTTGGTTAAGCAGATGCTTGCAAGCCAGCAGGCAAAATTAGATAAGGCAAATCAGCAGAGAGCTCTGATAGACTGGCAGAAAGAAGCATACAGCTCGGTAGTATCGACGTTGAACACATTTCAAAGCACATATTTGGATATTTTAAGTCCGAACAGTATTTTAAAGCCGAGTAATTTTACGTCTATGACTACGTCGGTGCCGGCTGCGGCGGCAAATTATTTCACCGCATCGGCGGTAAGCGGCTCTCCGGCTTCATCTTTGACTGTAAACAGTATATCGCAGCTTGCGACCGCGCAGAAAATCGAGACAGCCGATAAACAGATAAACGACGAAACAATAAAGTTATTGGCGGGGAAAAGCATGAATGTTACGGTAAACGGCGTAACAAAACAAATAACGGTTGCAAGCGACATTACAGACGCAGACGCAATTATTTCAGATATAAACAGTCAATTAATAAGCTCATTCGGCAAACAGAGCGACGGAACCCCAAAAGTCGCTTTTACTATGTCCGATCCGGACAATTCAGGAAACCGAACAATATCCTTAAATACTCAGAAAAACGCGGTT
>Ga0123357_10002264_pt1 | contig 21329 bp, 22 predicted proteins | sample TergutEmb28metaG_FD_89873 | JGI IMG/M metagenome (GOLD analysis project Ga0123357, IMG submission 89873) | Embiratermes neotenicus P4 segment gut microbial communities from Petit-Saut dam, French Guiana - Emb289 P4 | ecosystem: Host-associated > Arthropoda: Insects > Digestive system > Gut ... | reverse complement strand
GGGCTGGCCGCCGTCACAGCCGCACCTGCGCGACGATCTCGACTTCCGTCGTACAACCCATCGGCAGGGACGCGACGCCGACGGCGCTGCGGGCATGCAAGCCACCGTCCCCGAAGATGTCGGCGAACAGGTCGGATGCGCCGTTGGCCACCGCCGGTTGCTGCGTGAAATCGGGCTTTGACGCGACGAACACCGTCACCTTGACGATTCGCGCGATGTTGTCCACCCCGCCGCAAGCCCCGCCGGCCGCCGCCAAGGCATTCAAGCCGCAAATGCGGGCGGACGCCGTCGCGTCCTCAACCGTGACGCCGCCGTCACCAACCGCACCCGAATACGCCAATGTGCCGTTGACAAGGGGCGTCTGCCCTGACGTGAAGACCAGGTCACCCACCCGGACGGCCGGCACATAACTGCCCAGCGGCACCGGCACGGACGGCAATTCGATGCCCAATTCAGTCAAACGTTCAGTAGCACTCATAGAGACCAGTCTAAAGACCCTATCCCCGTCATCCGGCGAAGCGGGGCGATTGGGACATTCACCAAAGGGCGCCGGCCAGGGCGATCACCGCCGGAACCGTCAAAACCGACGCCACCGTTGACAGCGTCACCAGCGAACTGGCGAACGTCGGGTCTTTGTTGGTCTTGACGCTGAACATCACCAGGAAGGCCGCTACCGGGCAGGCCAGCGGGATCAGGACGGCCATTCGCACCACGGACGGCAGCGGCACAGCCCACAGCGCTAGGACGCCGATCAGCGGGACCACCAGATTACGGATGCCCACGCCCACCCAAAGCCAGCGGTCCGTCAACAGCCCGGCCCATTTTGCGCCCGCCAAACTGGCCCCCACCACCAGCATCGACAGCGGGGCATTCATGCCCGCCATCAACCCGATGCCCTGCATAAGCAGCCCCGGCAGTTGGATTTGCGTGACGAACAACACCAGCCCGACGATCAGCGACGGGATCGCCGGGTTGGTGACGATTCTCTTAAGCGCAGGTTTCAGCCCTCCGGTGCCGTCAGCGAACATGCCGTACCCGTGCGTCCACGCGAACAGGTTGAACGCGATCACGTACGCGATCACGAAGAACACCCCGTCCGTGCCGAGAAGCGCCTGCGCCAGCGGGACTCCCAAGAACATCGAATTCGAGTAGACCGCGCCGAACCGCAGATCGCGGCGTTGCCCGTCGTCCCGGGCGCGGCGGACGAGCAGGTAGGCAACCGCGATCGTCACCGGGAACGAGACGACGTCGATCAGCGTCACCCAACCGAATTCGCGCATCTGTGGCGCCGAAAACTGCCGGTGAAACGCATTGATGACGACGCAAGGGACGACGAAATAGATCAGCACATTGGTCAGCCCGGCCGTCGCGTCGCGGCTGACCCAGCCCACCTTCGCCGCCCACAGCCCCAGCAGCAGAAACGCGAACATGAGGCAAACCTGCTCCGTCACGACCACCAGCCCCATGCCCCCAAGCCTACTCGGGCAGTTCTGCATAGCTTGAGTATTCGGATAAGCTTGGGCCAGCCAGGCAACGTCACGGAAAGTGAGTCTCCCATGATCGGCAGTTTCCCGCGGTTCGATATGGTTTCCCCGCCCAGGCGTCAATGGGCTGTCCTGACGCCCGTGACGTGGGCCGCCACATTCCCGCGCGCGCTTTGGCGTCGGTCGAAGATCAACTGGGACGGCATGCCCAAAAACCTCAAAGGGCCGTACTTCCTGCTGTGCAATCACAATGCGTTTCTCGATTTCACGGTGACGACGAAGATCACCTTCCCGCATCGGGCCAATTATGTCGTAGCCGTCGACGGGTTCATCGGCATGGAGGGGTTGCTGCGACGGGTCGGCGGAATTGGCACACGCAAGTTCACGCACAACCGTCACATGGTGAAGAACATCCTTGCCGCGAAGGAATTCGGCGACGTCATGGTGATGTACCCAGAAGCCCGGTACTCGCTGGCCGGCACCGCGTCCGACCTGCCGTCGTCCCTTGGCAGCATGGTGAAGTCGATGGACATGCCTGTCGTCACCGCCATCATGCATGGGCATCATGTGGGCGCCCCCGCCTGGCACGGCAAGGTGCACGGCGTCAAGCCCATTGAGGCGGACGTCAAACTGCTGCTGACGCTTGACGATGTGCGCAACCTGTCGGTTGACGAAATCAACGCGCGTCTGGCCGACACGTTCACATACGACGATTACGCCTGGCAGAAAGAGCGCGGCGTGCGCATCAAGGACGCCAAGCGCGCCGAAGGCCTGCACCGGTTGCTGTACCAATGCCCCGCCTGCAACACCGAATACCGCATGACGTCCGAGGGCACGACGCTGGCCTGCGGCGCCTGTGGCAAGAAGTGGCAGATGACGGAATTGGGAGAGCTGGCGGCCGAGTCGGGCGTCACCGAGTACCCGCACATCCCCGACTGGTACGAGTGGCAGCGCGCCAACGTCGCCCGCGAGGTGGCCGACGGCACTTATTCGATGGATACGCCGGTGCGCATCGAGTCGCTGCCCAACGCGAAGGGTTTCGTCGTCTTCCCCGACGAGGGGCACCTGACGCACAACATGGATGGCTTCAAACTGACGGGCAAATGGGACGGTGAGGATTTTGACGTCGAGTGGCCCGTCAAGGCGCTGATCGGCGCTCACACCGAATACAACTACAAGAAACGCGGCGATTGCATCGACCTGAACACGCTGGACGACACGTTCTACCTGTTCCCGCTGAACGACGATGTAAACGTCACGAAGATGGCCCTGGCCACCGAAGAGCTATACCGCCGCTACGCGCGCGAAAAGAAAGCTAAGGCAGTAGCGGAGAGCTAAGCGGCGTTCGCGGCGCGACGCTGACGGGCCAAATAGATCGGGTCGCGGACGACGTTGACCGGGTTGGCCTTCGCGGCAGCCTTTTCCTGGGCCTTGACAACTTTCGCCTCGTCCAGGGCGTCCTCGGCGTCCTTGACGCCCGCCGGTATCGACGTGCCGACAGCGCCGAGGCTGGCCTTGATCTCCGCGATCGTCGCGGTGGGTGCTTTGACGTGCTTGAACTGCCCTTTGCCGATGATCGCCATCAGCACAATGACAATGAGAACCAGCACAAACAGCAGGACGAAGCCCAGGAACAGCGAGAACAGGACGCTCAGCCCAGCGACCTTCCAGAAGAACCAGGCAAACAGGAAACCGATGCCGATGCCCAGTATTTTCAGGGACGTGTAGCCGAACAACCCGGCCCCGGCGAACATGCCCGCCCCGATGCCGAGCCCCTTAACGGACGGCTTGATCTCGGCGCCGGCCAACTCGCCGATGCCGGACGCCATCGCGCCGCTGCTGGTGGCGATGCGGCTTAAATACTCGGATGGTCGCATGGCTTGCCCTTCGTCGTCGTGCACAAATAGGTAATTCAAGACTAGCGCAATCGCGCGTCATCGACTCGCGCCGAGGTGGCTGACGTCACAACTGGATCGACAAGGCGGTTGTCTCGCGGCGAATCGGGTTGGTGATGCTGTCGGTGTCGACCACCCCGCGCCAACACTGCAACAGGTACGGCAGACGCAATTGCTGGTAGCCGGCCGACTGGTCATGGATCTCGGTGGCCTCGTGAAGCAGACGCCGCCGCTGCGGCTCTTCCAGCGCGGCGACGGCCGGGACGTTGGCCACCATGGCCACCAACGCCTCGCGGCTGATCGGCTGCCAATAGCGGAACCGGCGGGTTTCCGTATCAGTGAATAGCTTGGTGTCCTGCAACTCGGCCAGTGCCTGCTCGGCGCTGGGGGACGTCATGGCGGTGGGGTCGACGGTGCGCACCAGGGCAGCCAGCCGCTGCACCCAAGGGACGGTGTCGTCGCGGCCGAGGTGGCTGACGAGCAAACGCCCGCCCGATTTGAGCACGCGCGCCAGTTCGGGAAGCGCGGCCGCCGGGTTGATATCCGGGAACACCTGGTGGACGAACACCGCGTCGAAACGTCCGTAGTCGAATGGCAAGGCGTCGGCATGGGCGACCGCGGCGCCGATGCTCATCGACCCGACGGCGCCGCGCAGTTTGGTCATATCGCGGTCGACGGTGACGACGTGATACCCCAGGTGGACAAGCCCTTTTGCCAGAGCCAGCGAATCGGCCATGACGAGCATGGACTGCCCACAACCCGCCAGCAGCCAAGACTGCGCCGCCGGAAGAAATGAGAACGCCATGACGGTAACTTTAGCCGGTGTTCGGCGTGTGATGTCGCAAATACGAGGCGGGTTCCAGACGGCCCTAGCACACGGAGATGACAAACAAGGCGTTATCCACAGGTATCAGAAAAACCGGGAAGTTATCCACAAATTGGTGATTGGGTGACGAATCAGGGGTGTTGATCGCCATATTGACGGTATGAACGAACCACTGGTGATCAGCCAAGATGCTGCGGTGCTGAATTTGGTGCAATCGGCGGCCGCGGCCGCTGGCATCGCGGTTCAAACGTGCGAGGCGTCAGCCCAGGTACGGCGGGCCTGGGCTGGCGCTTCGCTTGTGATCGTCGGCGTCGACCAGGCAGCGGCCGTCGCCGGCCTTGGGCTGCCAGAACGCGACGGTGTGCACGTGGTGGGCACGGACGCCGAAGCCGTCCTGGCTTGGTCGGTGCCTCTGTCGGCGCCGGGGCTGATCCTTCCGTCACAGGCCGGCTTCCTGGCGTCGCTTCTGGACGAAGCCCACCGGCCAAACTCCAGCGTGGGCATGGTGCTGCGGCTGTTCGGGGCGACGGGCGGGCTGGGTACGTCAACCCTGGCCCTTGGTCTGGCTGTTCGGGCATCCAGACGGGCACGACGGGTGGCCGTCGTGGAACTCGACCCGACAAGCGGCGGGCTTGACGTCATGGCCGGGGTGGAGGACGAACCGGGCTGGCGTTGGGGCGACCTGATCGCGGCGCGTGGGCACGTCGACGACCTGACCGATCATCTGCCGTCCGTCCTGGGTGTCAGCATCGTGGCCGCCAGCCGTGAGGTTGCGACGGCCCCTCCGGAGGCTGTCGCAGCGGTGTTGGCGTCACTGCGACGCACCCATGATCTGGTGGTGATCGACCAGGGGCGGGTGCCGCCGGCGCACGAGGAGACCGTGCTGGTGGTGGGCGCCGATGTCCGGGCGGTGCTGGCCGGGCAGGCAGTGTTGGCTGGCGGCTTGGCGACGACACGCGCGGTCGTGCGTACCGGGCCTGGGCGTCGGTTGCCGCTGGATCTGGTTGCCGAAAGCCTAGGCGTCGTGGTGGCAGGCCTGTTGCCGTATGACGGGCGGTTGCCCATGCTGCTGGAGGCCGGAGACCCGCCAGGACGGGCCAACGGTAAGACGGCTCGTGCCTTCGACAAACTGCTGGACCGGCTGATACCAACGTTGGCCGTCCCGGCGCGGGCCCGCGGATTAGGACTATTACGCTCGCGTGAAGATGACCCCGTGCCCGTCCGGCCGACCCGGCGGGGGCGGCCATGAACCCCGCCACACTTGACGTCGTCCGATCCCGCTTGGCCGGGCTCGGGCGCACCTGGACACCGGCCGATGTCGCCGCAGCCCTGCGCGATCAACAGATCGTGGTTTCCGACACGCTGGTGGCCTCGACAGTCGAGACCCTGCGGCGGGGCAGCACCGGCGCCGGTGAGTTGGAACCGCTGCTGCGAACACCGGGCGTCACCGATGTGTTGGTCAACGGACCTCAGCAGGTGTTCATCGACCGTGGCGACGGGCTGGAACCTGTCGAGTCTGTGTTCGAGACGGACGCCGACGTCCGCCATCTGGCGGTGCGTCTGGCCACCTCCGTAGGGCGACGGCTGGACGACGCCTGCCCGACAGTCGACGCCCGCCTGCCGGACGGCACGCGCTTGCACGCCGTCCTGTCGCCGGTGGCCGAGCCGGGCACCTGCATATCGCTGCGCATCCCCCGCCAGGGCGGCATGACGTTGGACGAATGGGTCAGCGGCGGGTCCATCGCGCCGGAGATGGCGGCCGTACTGCGGGCGTTGATCGCGTCGAAGACGACCTTCTTGGTCAGCGGTGGCACCGGCTGCGGTAAGACGACGCTATTGGCGTCCCTGCTATCGCTTGTGCCAACGGACGAGCGGCTGCTGATCGTCGAGGATTCGCGCGAACTCACACCCGACCACCCGCACTGCGTCCGGCTGGAGGCCCGTCACCCCAATGCCGAAGGCGCCGGAGCTATCACGTTGACCGACTTGGTGCGTCAGGCCTTGCGCATGCGGCCTGACCGTCTGGTGCTGGGCGAGGTGCGCGGGGCCGAGGTCACAGACATGATGATGGCGATGAATACCGGCCATGAAGGCGGCTGTGGGACGGTGCATGCCAACTCTGCTGCCGACGTGCCAGCCCGTCTGGAGGCTTTGGCGGCGCTCAGCGGCCTGGGCCGCGAGGCCTGCCACGCCCAGATCGCGTCAGCCATTTCGGTGGTCATCCACCTGAAACGGACGGACGGGCAACGACACGTCGCCCAGGTCGGCGTCCTTGCCCGCGCTCCAGACGGGTTGGTGCAGACGCTGCCAGCGCTGGTGTGCGGGACGGTGCCCGAAGCGCAAAGAGCAGCACGCGGATTGGGCAGCGCCATGACGCGACCCAACCCCGTCATCTTGCGCACTGCGACTTCGCGCAGCACAGACTCCGTCACCAGATTTGCCCCAACCCAGATGTCGGTGAGCCAGGGTGTCGGGTGGCCACGTCTGAAAGAACTGATCGGAGACGCGCTATGACCGGAACTATCGTGATGGCAGTGGGGTGTGCGGCCCTCGCCGTGGTCTTGCTGCTGGGATCGCCCCGTCCGTCCCGCCTGTTGACGGTGCCCAGACGATCGACGGCGGCTCCGCATCGCCATCTGATGATCGGCGTAGCAGCCGTTGGCTTGGGGGTGGTGGCCGTCATACTGGCCGGCGAGTTGTTCTCGAAATGGCTGGCCTTCATAGTGGCTGGGGGCGAGATCACTGCAACGGTGATTTGGCTTGTCAGCCGAGGGGTGGTGCAACGTCGCGCGACATCCAACGAGCGGCAGGTGGTTAGGGCTTGCAGCGTCATCGCCGGGCAGTTGGACACCGGCGAGATCCCGGCACGGGCGCTGACGATCGCCGCCGAGGACGCGCCGTTGTTGGCGTCAACAGTCGGCGCCTTGACGGTGGGCGGCGATGTTGCCGGCGAGTTGATGCAGCTAGCCAGCCGGCCGGGGTGTTCCGGCCTGGCTGAGATGGCTCGCGGCTGGCGCCTATGCGAACGCACCGGCATGCCGCTGTCGCCATTGATGCGTCAAGTGGCCGATTCGCTGATTCAATTGGGCGACATCCGTGAACAACGGCGAGCCGAATTGGCGTCATCACGCTCGACCAGCCGACTTTTGGCGGGGCTGCCGGTGGTCGGCCTGGGCATGGGTTTCTTGGTCAACGCCAATCCGCTGCAGTTTCTTTCCGGAAGTCTGGCCGGGCATCTTTGCCTGATCGCGGCGGCCACCTTGGCGTCCGCCGGGTTGATCTGGACGGAAATGTTGACAAAGGAGGACGGCTGATGATCTGGCTTTGGAGCGTCTGCGTGATTGCCGCGGCGGCCGCGTTGACCCTTCTGATCGGACAACCGAGAAGTGCCGTGTTGCTGCAACAGGGCCGGGCCTCCCCGTCATTGCTGCAGCGACTGCCGGTCATGCCGATGACTGCGCTCGGCGGGGCGGTCGGCATGGCTTTGGCATGGGTGTTCAGCGGTTCGCTGATGTCCCTTGGTGTGGGTGCAGTGGTGGGCGGTTTGGCATCTCGATGGCTTATAACCAGCACTAAAACCGACGAAAAAGCCCGGGCGGCCCTGATCCACGAGTTCCCTTTGGTGCTCAACTTTCTGGCTTCGGTTGTCGAATCCGGCGCCCCTGTGCGTTTTGCCGCTCAAGCGGTCAGCGAGGTCTGCGATGACGGCAACGCTACTTGCCTGCGGAAGATGCTGGCCCAGTGTGATGTCGGTTTCACAGACGCGGAGGCATGGCGCACGCTTGTGGACGATCCGGTTTGGGGTGACGTGGCGCGCGAGTTGGCCCGCTGTGTCGAGACGGGCGCAGCCGTTGGGGACGTGCTGCGAAACGCCTCCGTCCGGGCCACCAAGGCCGCGGCAGCGCAGGCCACAGCGAAAGCCCGCAGTGTTGGCGTTTCGTCCACATTGCCACTGGTGGCCTGCTTCCTGCCGGCCTTCCTGCTGGTGGGCGTCGTGCCGATCGTCGGGGGCTTGATCTCCGGCTATGTGGCTGGATGGTGAGTTGCTGTCACACGATTCCGCGTCCTGGGGCTGTCCACAGACGAAAAGTTATCCACAGATCCAGAGAACCACCCAGCGTCATCCACAGGCCGAAAACTCGATGACGATTTGGGCGGTTTCATCGCAATAGTGACTGTGAACGACGCAACGGGCGTCCAAACCGGGACGTGATCCACGTCCCAAAAGGAGGAAACAAATGAACAAGTCGATGGAATTGATCACGGTGCAGACCAATCCGTCCAAAGGCGTTGCCACCAGCGTCGCCGGCAAGGGCAAGCTGCAGCGCGCAGCGGGCAAGGCGCTCCAAATGACGGAACGCGGCATGGCGACCGCCGAATATGCGGTCGGCATCCTGGCGGCTGTGGCGCTGGCCTTGGTGTTGATCAAGATCTTCAACACCGGCAGCTTCCTGGACATCGCCACCAAAGTTGTCGGCAGCATCTTCGACAAGATCGTCGGTTGGTTGCCGAAGTGATCCGCTTGATCAAATGATCAAAGCGGCCGGGGAAACGGGGCGCTGGCGAGCCATGACGCCAGCGCCCCATCCGGCCTAGGGGACTGATAAGGAGCAAATAATGATCATCTGGATTGGCACCCGCCCGGCTTGGACGGGAAGACTATCGAGACTTCGGGAACGGGGCATGGTGACGGCCGAGCTGGCAATCGGCATTCTGAGCGCCACAGTGGTCGCCGTCTTTTTGGCGTGGGGTGTCAACCTGCTGGTGGTGCGCACCGAGTGCGCCGATGTGGCGTCCCAAATCGCCCGCGCCGAGGCGCGTGGTGACGCACCGGCAGCCGCCCAGGCCAGGGGACACGCACCCGACGGCGCTGCCATCAACGTCGACGAAACCGGTAGCCAGGTCGTGGTGACGGTGGAGGTGTCGGTGTCCTTCGGGCAAATCATTACGGTCGACGTGTCGGGCTCGGCCACCATGCCAAAGGAGGTGTCATGACAAGCAGCGTTCTGACTTCGTCGGCAGCAAGATCAACTGTGCCATCGCCGGCGGGACGAAGTGAAGTCGCCAGATCGGCCCGAACACCGTGCCCCATGATGGCCGGATGCCGTTTCCGCAGCAATGCCGACGAGCGGGGCTCCGGCACGGTGTTGACACTAAGCGTCATGCTGATCACGGCGATGGTCGCGTTTATCGCGGCTTGCGTGCTGTCTTGGTTCGGCTGCATACACCAGACCAGGACGGCCGCCGACTTGGCGTCGTTGGCCGGGGCCGGCGCCTTCGACGCGGGCGGCGACGCCTGCGCGACAGCCAGGGCGACGGCCACCAGCAATCACACGACCATGACTGCCTGCAATGTGGACACCAACGGCGTCGATGTCGTCGTTCGGGTGACGGTTCAAATTGACGCCAGGCCGGCGGTCGCGTTCGGGCCAAGCGAGTTCAGCCACACCAGCGAAGCTGGCCATATCGGGTGACAACCCACTTTCGCCGTCACCAGCGGTAGAGGTTGCCGTCGGGACCAGCTATGTTCACACGTGCTGTCGCACCTGATGCGTCAAGCGTCACATCGAGATGGTTAGGTGTTTCACGTGAAACATTGATGCTGGTGCGGGCCGAAACCCGATAGGTGAGGCAATATTGCTTCTGCTCAACGATGGCGAGTTGGGCCGTCTGTAACCACGGGTGACGACGCCGCAACCCCAGCAGCAACTGATGCTGGCGCAACATCTCGGCCGGCGGCACCGGGTCGGTCGGCGGATCGACATGGCTCACAGGGGACGTCGGGCGCAGCCAACCATCAGGCGAATCGGGTAGTTCCGGACGTATGGCGTCGTCCCCGCCGCGGCGTTCCTCTTTTAGTCCGACAAGGCCGAACTCGTCCCCGTAATAGACGCAAGGCATTCCTGGAATCGTCATCAACAGGGCTGCGGCGACCACCGCGTCATTCTGCCCGACCTGCGTCGCAATGCGCGTCACGTCGTGGTTTCCGACGAACGTCCACGGCAGGTAGCTGGATGACGCCAGCCCCGTTGCGTGACGTTGCAGCGCCCAAGCCAACTCGTGCGGGTTGGAATCCTTGAGCGAACTCCAAAGTGCCTTCCACAGTTCGTATTGGGTGACTGAATTCACCCCCGTCTCGGCCGCGAAGAGCGCATAGTCGCCGTGCAGAACCTCGGCAACCGTCAAGGCCTGGGGAAATTCTGCTTTCACCCGCCCAATCACGGAAGCCCAGAACGGTCTCGGCACTCGGTATGCCGCGTCCAGACGCCAGCCGTCGGCGCCCCGCCGCAACCAATGCGCCATCGTTGCGACGACCCGGTCGGCCACAGCCGGGCTGGTGTGATCATATTCGACCAGACCGCCATGGCCCTCAAACCGCGACAGCCCGTCAGCCTGCGTCGCGTCATGACCGAACAACCGCCCGGCTGCCGAATCCAGACCGTCACGCCTAGCAGCTTGGACATCCGCGTGTTCAGACGAGACGTGATTGAACACCCCATCCAGCAGCACCTTGAGCCCGCGCCGGTGGCAGGCGTCAACAAGTGCGTCGAAATCCGCGTCGTCACCCAAACGCGGGTCGATCGCGTCATGGTCGATGACGTCATACCCATGCGTGGACGACCGCCAGATCGGCCCCAAAGCCAAACCGTTGGCCCCAAGGGCAACAATGTGGTTCAGCCAACCGTCCAGACGCCCAAGCCTGTGGTACACCTGCCCGTCTTTGACCTCATCGACCTCATCACTAGGGCAAATAGGCGCGCCACAAGCCCCCAGCGGGTACACGCTGTACCAAATAGCCGACGAAGCCCAACCTGGCGTTGCACCATTCACCCTTGCAGTATGCCACCAATATCATCTTGGCGGTCGTGCTCCAGCCGGCCCGAGCACACAGACGCCGTACTCGACGCACATTCTGGGTGGGTGGTTACGCTAGCCACGCGTCGGTTCCTCAGCAGTTCTTTGAACTGCTTCGTCAACACTCAATCGCTCGCGGCTCACAAGCAAGCTTGCGGCCACTCGCTCAATCGTGGGCGCCGTCGCCAGCTCGAATCGGCGTTCCGCACGCCCCTACCGCCGCTCGTCCGCTACGCTACGGACCGCCCGTTCCATGTCATTTGCACTGAAAGGTAAGGTCGCAGGTAGGAGGAGATAATGGCTTATTTTGTGTCGTCAGCGCTGCTTTTGTTCTTGGTGATCGACCCTTTGGGGAACATCCCGTTGTTCTTGGCAGCGACCAAATCGCTGGAGCCCAAGCGTCGCCAATACGTCATCGCCCGCGAGTTGCTTGTCGCGCTGGTGATCATGGTGCTGTTCTTCTTCGTCGGGTCGTGGTTCCTTAACACTTTGCACATCACCTCGTCAGCGCTGTCTGTCGGCGGCGGGCTGATATTGATGTTCATTGCCGTCAAAATGGTGTTCCCCGGGTCGATGGGATCGATCAGCCAAGACACCCAGGGCGAGCCGTTCATCGTCCCGATGGCCGTGCCATACATGGCCGGGCCGTCCATCCTGGCCACCGAGGTTGTGCTGGTGCACCAGGCCGGCGACAAGTGGCTAGTTTTGTTGGGTTCTCTCGGCGCCGCCTGGCTGATCGGGTCCGTGATCCTGATGGCCGCGGGCCTGCTGCAACGCGTGCTTGGCGACAAGGCGGTCACCGCCATCGAGCGCCTGATGGGCATGGTGTTGGTGCTTATCAGCGCCCAAATGTTGCTGACAGGCATAAGCGAGTTCATCCAACTTCAGTGAACTTCACGTAGGCGAGAGACGTAGCGCGCCACGCTCGATAGAGTCTCACGCGGCGGCACGCAGCCTTGGGGTTCCCTCTATCGCTTCTTGCAGCACGACCGTCGTCTTTGCGGGCAGATCGAAACCAGCCCGGCTGGCTTGTTGAGTCAACCGGGTTGCCAGACGCTCGACCTCAGCACGGTTGCCCGCCAGTTTCGCTATCTGCACCTGGGATGTCAGCAATACCACATCGTCAGGCGCCGCCAGCAAGCCGCGCCCGAGCGCCCAGCGAGCCAGCTCAATGTCACCACGGGCAAGCGCCCGGTCACACAAGACAGCAGCAATATCGCGCGCCAATGACACCATGTCGCACCGCCATTCCTCGGCCCACCGCCACTGGCCTGGCGCGGCATCGGCTAGTGGAGCGCCCCGCACCAGGCGCAACGCGTCGATCAGAGAGTGCTCACTAGCTCGGTTGACGCCGCCGACAAGGGTATTCATGCGGTCCCAATCCGACGTGACGCCTTCATGCAGCATGATGCGCCCTGAATAGGCGTCCGGCAAGTACGGCTCGCCGGCGTCGTCGCACCCCAGCCACAGCCGCAACCGCGACATGTTCGAACGCCGCGTGGACTCTACCACCAGCATGGACTTCGCCATCGTCGCGGACGTCTGGCCGGGGTTCCGCAGCAGCCAGCCGCAGTATTCCAGACACTGTTTGATGGCCTGGCTGGGCACCACCCCACGCGCCCCGGTCAACATGACGGGGCCGAACAACCGCAGGACTGGGTGGGCCAATGCGTCGTCCAGCGCGAAGACATCGGGGCTGGTGTCCAACCGGCCTGTGTCGATAGGCGTCTCGAATTCAGAGGCACCAGCCCCCGGCAGCCAGCCATCGCCACCCGCCGGCAACGCCTCGTCCTTGGACGCCCACCAGGGCGCTTCCGGGAAATCCAAGCTGGTTACGGTGTCCGCCAGCTCGACCAGCGTTCGCCTAGCCGGCGGTGAGACCAACTGGGCCTGGAACATCTGGCCGACCTCGCCCGGCCATGGCGTCGCACCCTGCCAAAGCCGGGCATTATCGCTGTCGTCCACCTCGATCGCGATGTCCGCGTCCGGCCGACGATCGACATCCGAACACGACACAATCGTGATGCCGCAGCCCTTACCTACCGTCGGCATGTACCCGTCCGTGAACACGACAAGCTGTTCCGTCGCCACATCATCAGCCGCCAATCGGTAGCTGACAAGCGATTCCGCCACATCGGACGGCATCAGCGGCGAATCAAGCAGGGCGGCTAGCCAACTGAGATTGGAGGCCGCCAGCATCACCTCGGGACGCTCTTCCGCCGGCCGTCCCAGCACCTGGCCAGCCATTGCCGCCATCAACCCGTGCACCTGCGGCAACGGCCCGACGATCTGCACCAAACCGGCGTCCAGCAAATCAAGCGGCACATCATCGCCGACCGCCGAAACGCCAAGACTGACCGTCCCGTTGACTGGCCCGACTACGCAGTCGTCGTCGAGCAGCCGCAATGTCGGCATCTGGACCTCATTGTCGCAAGGTCCCGCGTCATCGTCCGCGATTTGGCCGGCATCGATGAATTCCCGACGGGGCACAACAGGGCGTATCGCATCGTCATCCTCGTCAGAGTTTCCCAACAAGTTGCGGGCCCGACGGTCGAGCGCCGTCTCGAACTCTTGCATGCCGGGCGTCATTCGCGGCAACGCCCGGCCGACCCCCCGCTCGCGCAACTGCATCAGACGGCTGATACCCAAGCCCGCGAGCAAGGCCGCCGCCAGCCCGACGCCGATGGACCCGAGCAGCGCTGAGACCATCGAAGCGGGGCTGGTGGCATTGCCCACAGTTGAACTTTCACCATCACTGACCGCCACCGGCGCTGTCGCCGTTGTTGCCGTGACCTCGCCCGCACCCGCACCGATCTGTGCGGCGTAACTGAACTCATCCGAAAGTTGCTCATCAGTCACGCCCGATTCACCCGACGTGTCGGCCTGGTCAGAATTCTCAACCGGATCCTCAACCTGCAAAGGAACCTCGGCCGGCGTCACCGCGCCTGCCGGTGTCTCTGACGGTGTCTCTTCCGCAGCCCCTGCCCCAAGATCATTCGTGTCATCGACCGGCTGCCCGGTGCCGGGTAGCAAAATCGTCTGGCCGGGGTATATCAGGTTCGGGTCGGAAATTGTCGCCCGATTTGCGTCATAGATCTCCGGCCAACGGGTGGCGTCCCCCAAATTGTCTTCCGATAACCCCCACAGCGTGTCACCCCGTTGCACGGTGACGGCCGCAGCCCCCCCGGCGTCAGCGCCCACGACGCCGTCTTCGCCACTGGCTTCAACGCCCGCGTCGGTCGACGGCCCCCGGTCGATCCTTTCGGGCGTTGCGCGCAATAGCGTGACGGACGCGCCAGGCTGCGGCACCATCAACATGGTGCCAGGCGTCAGCTCCACCCCCGGATCCAACACCACGGTATCGTTGGCCGCCGCGATCACCCGCCAGTTCTCACCGCCGCCGGCGAACTGTTCGGCCAGGCTCCAAAGATCGTCGCCCGGCTGTACGACGTACGGCACCGCCGCCGCGACCACGGAAGCCGGCGCCGTCACCGACGCGTCCGCCTGACCGGCGGAAACCGGGCCGCGCTGCGTCGACCCGTCGCCCACACCACCGACTGCCGCGCCCAGCGACTGATGCCCGAACAGCGAAGACGCCGCTGACAAACCCAAGACGGTGACGACCAAGCCGGCCACCGCCGGACGCAACCAGCCAGCTCCCGGCAGCCGCGGGCGCCAGCGCCCACGGCTGAGCGCCGCGACAGCCTCACAAAGCACCGTGCCGACCACCAACAGCCATGCCAGCCAGCCAGCCGCCGTCAGGATGCCCAACAGCAGCAGGCCATCATCGGGCCGGGACCAGACACCGCGCCAGTCCACCGCGGAGAGTGCGCCTAACTGCCCCCAATGCAGCAGCATCCACAGCCCGCCGGCGACAACCGCCACCAATGCGACGGCCGATACCGACCGCGCAAGAAACCCTGCGACAACACTATTTCCCCTAGTCATCGTCCCCTCCTACTATAAATATCGATTGCCTCATCGGCAGTGCCGCTGACCGCGATTGACCCCGGCAACGGCAATAACAAATCACTCAACCCAACGGTGCACCGCACGTCTACCCGCACGTTGCCCGGCACACCGGGCGGCAGGGCCACTGCGGCCACGTCCTGGCTGATCAAGACGTCCTGGCAGTGGACGCCCGCTGTTTCAAGATCGGCATTGACGACTGCCACCACCGTCTGGCTGGCCGCCTGCGGGTCGTCTAGCACCGACGCCGCCCGTGCGGCCGCCGCGGCCGCCGCGTGAACCTGGCCGCCCGCCCACCACAGCCGCCAGCCGGCCGTCGCCCCGGCGGCCACCAGAACGAATACGGGAACCAGCAGCGCGACTTCGACACTGACCGCGCCCCGTTGGCGGTTTGCCACGTCATTCTGCGCGAGACCGCCGGCCAGATCCTGCGACTCCACTTCGTTCCGCGCAGGATGACGGAAAGAGAAGTGCGCCCGATGGCGGGAGAACAGGTGCGCCCGATGGCGGGATACTTTCATCACCGCTCCTTCGGCCTGGTGGCGTGGGCGTGCACCTGCGGCGTCGCCCAGCCTATGAAGCTGGGCACCTCGGCATCGATCACGACGTCCACGCTGGATGCCTGGGCCACGACCGTCACAGAGACGTTCTTCAACCCGCCGGCGGCAGCTGTCGCTCGGGCGGCCGTCTCACCGTCACCGGCGGACGCCTGCCACGACGACGCCACCGAAGCGCCGTCGATGGCCGCAGACACCGCCACACTGCGCCCGTGCAGCCACAGCCCGGCGTCGATCAGCGCCAACAGGCAACCGATGACGGCGGCGCCCAAGACGGCCCACTGCACCGACTCCGACAACCCACGCTCATCGCTTGGTTGTACCGCAAACGAACCCCCGCTCATCGTCGTCAGCTCGGCAGATGGTTCTTGACGTAGGCCGTGATCACTGTGATCACGATTCCCGCCACCGTCACCGCCCCGGCCAGCAGGATGGCGTTTTCCGTCGACTGCGACAAACCCCGTTCGTCGCGGCCGTACGTTTCCGCCGTCAGCAGACGCAATCTGATCAGCCACATAGTCAGGTTGTTCATGATGGTTCCTTTCCCCCCGTCGAGACCGCTCGTCATCGTCGGTATATCAAGTATGAACCATGCCGAAGACCAACCCGTCTGGTTATCCACAGGCAATTGAGGCGAGGGTCATCACGCTTATGTGAATGACCGAGCCGATTGCAGCTTGTAAGAGGGAGCAAAGCGACCGAATACAGGCAATTGAGGCGAAGGCACGCAAGCTTGCTTGCGGTGCTGAGCCGATTGCAGCCTGCAAGAGGAACAGGGCGACTTTGATCACTTATCCACAGATTTCCGTGATTTTCGCCACTTCGGCTGATTTGGAGCGACCCATTTTCGTAGAGTCGGCTGCTACGGACGTCTTCCCGGTGACGCCCAACCGAGAGGCTGACATGGCAGTTTTCACCCTCACCAGCACCAGCGGCGCCCCCGGCGTCACGACCACGGCGCTGGGTTTGACGCTGGCGTGGCCGCGCGACGCGGTGTTTGTGGACGCCGACCGCACCGCGTCACAGACCGTCATTGCGGGCTACCTGAACGGCGTGCCGACTGGCGGGCGGGGCTTGACGTCACTGACGCAACTATGGCGAGATGGCCTCGATCTGGCTTCCGACTTGCACAAACACATGGTCGAGCTGCCCAACACCAACCTCCGGACGACGATGCGGCGGTGGTTCATCCCAGGCTTCGCCCGGCCCGGGTCGTCCAGCCTTTTCGAGCCTGTGTGGCCCGAGTTGATGGACGCGCTGGCCGCCCTTGACCGTCAGGGCATCGACGTTATCTTGGACGCCGGACGGTGGGGTCCGCAGGGGCTGCCGACCGCCGTTTTGGCCGACACCCGGTGGCTGGGCGTCGTCACACGCAGCACTTTGCCGGCGTTGGCGACGCTGCGGCTGTATTTGCCGGACGTGTCGGCTGCCGCCGATGCCGTGCCTGGCTGCACGACGGGGCTTGTGGTGGTTGGTCCGGGCGCCCCTTACCCGACCCATGAGATCGCCGACCATTTCAAATGGACGGCCGACGAGCTGCCTTGGCAAGCCGAAGACGCAGCCCATCTGTCTGATGGGCTGCCTGGCCGTCCCCGAGCTGACAAACGCCCACTGGCAAGGTCTTATGACGCGCTCGCCGCCAAGCTGCGGGGCGCCGTCGACCGTTGGGAAGCCCAGTTTGATCACGCAGAGCCCTCTCTTCGTCATCCTGCGCGAAGTGTAGCGGAGTCGCAGGATCTGGAGGTGCCCGTCAATGTCTAGCGCTTTGCTTGAAAGCGAGGAAGCCGAGCCGCAGCGGCCGCAGCTCGTCATCGTGCCGCCGCTGTCGCCGGCTCCACCAGCGCTGACGCTGACGCCGCCGCCCGCCCGGGCGTCCCGCCGCAGCGATTACACCGCAAACATCAGCACACCGCCTATCGACTGGCTGACCGTCGTCAAGCTGCGACGCCGGGCGGCCGATGCTATCGCCGACAGGGCGGCCGACTGGACGCGCGGTCACGGCACGGCGATGCCCGAGGTGGATCGCCGTCTGATGGGACGGTCCGTCATCAGGGGTTGCGTGCGCGACCACGTCGAAAAACTCAACGCCGACGGCCAGGCCCTCTGGCCGCTGGCGCTCGAGCAGGCATACGCCCGGGCCGTCGAGGACGCCATCTTCGGGTACGGACGGCTGCAGCCGCTGTTCGACCTGCCGACGGCCGAGAACATCGAGATCCACGGCTTCGACGCGGTCTTCGTCCAGGACGGGGACGGCCGACGCACCCCGCACCCGCCGGTGGCCGATTCGGACGAGGAGCTGGTCGAGGCGATCCGCTTCCTGGGGCAGACGGCCAGCCCGCCGCGTCCGTTCGACGACGCCCACCCGATGATGACGCTGGCGTTGGGCGACCGGTTCCGCTTGCATGCTATCGGGTTTGGCCTGGCCGACCGTCCGTCCATCACCATCCGGCAGCACCTTCTGACGGACGTCCACCTTCACGATCTCGCCGCCAAATCGATGATGCCGCGTCAAGTTGCCGACTTCCTGACGTCCGCCGTACAGGCGCGTCTTTCCATCGTCATCAGCGGCGACCAGGGCGCGGGCAAGACGACGTTGCTGCGCGCGCTAATCGCGGCGATCCCGGAAACCGAGCGCTACGGCACGCTCGAAACCGACTACGAACTGCTGGCCCACCTGCAGCCGGGGCGTCACGTCGTCGCGCTGCAGGCGCGGTCGGGCATGGGCGAGCGCATCGGCGGCCAGCAGGTGGGCGAGTACACCGTCGCCGACTTGATGCCCGAGGCGCTGCGGCAGAACCTTTCACGGCTGATCGTCGGCGAGGTGCGCGGCGGCGAAGCGTCCGCCATGTTCGAGGCGATGCAGGCCGGCGCCGGCACGATGAGCACGACGCACTCGCACTCGGCGGCGTCGACGATCGACCGGCTGGCGTCGCGCGTCGCCCAGGGCGGCGTCATCGACACCGACGAGGCCTACCGCCAGATCGCCTACAACGTCGGGCTAATAATCCACGTCCGGCTCGTCGACGACACCTGGCAGGGCGGGGTGCGGCGGCGTTTCATCGACGAGATCCTGCACGTCACCGGCGGCATCGAAAACGGCCGCCCCGTGGTCACGCGGGTATTCAACGCGACGGATGCGACGGCGTTTACGTTCACACCCGACGCCGCGCTGATCGAGTTGCTGCGCCCCTTCTCAAACCGCCGGGGTGCGGCATGATCACCGCGCTGGCCGGGCTGGCGGCGGCCCTGGCGCTGGCCGGGGTCGGCGCCATCGTGTTGGGGGCGCTGCCATTGCCGCGAGCTAGTGGGCGGACGAGCACCCCGCGTTTGGTGACGTATTGGCGCGACCTGCCTTCGGGTCAGAAACGCCTAGCCATCGGCGGTTTGATAGCGGGCGTCGTGGTGCTGGCGGTGACGCGATGGGTGCCGGCTGTGGTGATCGTCCCGGCGGTCGTGGTGGCTGGACCGCGCCTGCTGGGCGACCCGAAAAACCGCGACATTGTCGTCCTGGAGGCCCTCGACCGCTGGGTGCGGGCGCTGACGGCATCGTTGCTGACGGGACGTTCCGTGCCCGACGCGATCCGCTCGACCAGGCGTCAGGCCCCCGAAGTTCTCAGTGACGCAGTCACCTTGACGGCACTGCGCCTGGACGAACGCTGGGCGTTGCCGGACGCCCTGGCCGGGTTTGCCGATGACGTCGACCATGCCGACGCCGACGCCGTCGCAGCCGCCCTGGTGGTGGCCGGCCAGCGGGGGACGGGCGCCGCCGCGACGCTAGAGGCCCTGGCCGACGCGCTGCAAGACCGGCTGGCGGCGGCACGCGAAATCGACAACGAGAGGGCCAAACCGCGCATCGTCGTCCGTCAGGTGACGGCGATCATCGCCGTCGTGCTGGTGCTGGCACTGGTGACCAGCCCGGCGTATTTCGCACCATACCGCAGCGGGGTGGGGCCGTGGATTGCCGTCGGGCTGGCGCTGGTGTACATCGCGTCGCTGGCGCGGCTGCAGGCGGCCAGCCAGCCGCGCCCCCGCGCCCGGTTGCGTCAGACGGCGACGAAACAGGCGGCAAGACGATGACGAGTTGGCTTTCCCTATCACCCATCGGCCTGGCGATTGTCGCCGGCGGCCTAGCCGCGGCCGGGCTGGCGCTGGCCATCCTGGGCGCCATCCGCCGCCCCGTCAGCTTGAAAGCGGCGCTCGCCGCACTGGACGACCCCGGCACCCTGCGTCCCTCCGATTCCGTCATCGAGGTCACGACAAGGGATGATGGACGCCTGGAGGGGTGGGCCATGCAGTTGACGACTGCCTGGCACCTGCCGATGAGTTCCGTGACGAAGCAGCGTCTGGCCCAACAGAACCGCACGCCCGGCGACTTCATGACGGCCAAACTGCTGCTGGCCCTTGCCGGCTTGTTGGCACCGGCGCTGATCACCGGGTTGGCCTGGGTGCTGGGGCTCATCGCCGCCCCCTGGCCGCTGGGTATCGGAATCGTCGGCGCCATCGCTGGGTTCTTCTGGCCGGACTTCGCGCTGCGTCAGGACGCCGGCGCATGGCAGGAATCCAGCGCTGACGCGGTTTCCGTCTACTTCGACCTGGTGACGCTGATCCGCCTGGGCAACGCGTCGGCCGTCCAGGCTTTGACGGAAGCCGCCGACTTGGCGGACGCGCCCGTCTTTGTCGAAATCCGGGACGCCCTGACGCGCGCCCGCCTGCAGCAGCGCCCGCCGTGGGCCGAGTTGCACGCCTTGGCCGAGCGCATGGATCTGTCGGACATCGCCGACCTGGCCGACATCATGGCACTGGATGAGCAAGGTGCCGCCCTGGTTGACGCCCTGCGTGCCCGCGTCCGCGAACTGCGCAAAGCCCACCTGGCAAGCGCCAAACTAGCCGCCCAGAAGCAGGCCGAGTCGATGACGGTCTGGATGGTGGTGCCCGTCCTGGTCTTCGCCCTGCTGTTCCTGATCCCGCCGCTGATGACGATGATGACGGCGTTGTGAATACTATCGTCTACCCTTGAATGCGTGAAAACACGGGAGCATTCCGTCCGTCTTGTTGTCGTGCTTGTTGTCGGCGTGGTCGCCGGCGTCCTTGCGGCGCTGCTGTGGCGCCCGCTCTTCGCGCCGCTGGTCGGCTGGGCGATCGCCAGTCTGGTTTATCTAGTGTGGGTGTGGACGGTGATCTGGGGTATGAACGCGCACGACACCGCCGCGCACGCCGTCCGCGAGGACCCGGGACGACGGGTCGTCGACGTGCTGCTGCTGATTTGCGCCGTCAGCCTGCAGGTGGATCTGGTGGTCGTGCTGGCCGCCAGCCACGGCAGCGGTACCCAGAGCCGCTGGATCGCGCTGCTGGGGTTGGCGTCCGTCATTCTTAGTTGGGCGCTGGCGCAGACGCTGTTCACGTTGCGGTATGCGCACATTTTCCACGTCAACGAGCGACGGGCGGAAAAACGGGCGGCTGAGCGCGCCGCCAACCCGCCGGCTGGCGACGATCCGGCCGCTGCCTTGCTGGAAGAGGATATAGCGCCATTCGGCGGTATCGACTTCAACCGGCCGAACTACCGCCCGCGCTACCAGGATTTCGCCTATTTCTCGTTCAACCTGGGCATGACGTTCCAGGTGTCGGACACGACGGTTTCCGACCCGGCGATCCGGGTCACCGTCCTGCGTCACACCCTGCTGTCGTACATGTTCACGACGCTGGTGCTGGCCAACGTCATCAACGTCATCGTGGGCATACTGCC
>Ga0123357_10002263_pt1 | contig 21342 bp, 11 predicted proteins | sample TergutEmb28metaG_FD_89873 | JGI IMG/M metagenome (GOLD analysis project Ga0123357, IMG submission 89873) | Embiratermes neotenicus P4 segment gut microbial communities from Petit-Saut dam, French Guiana - Emb289 P4 | ecosystem: Host-associated > Arthropoda: Insects > Digestive system > Gut ... | reverse complement strand
CCAACCGTTCAACTTTGGATATAGGTGTTTTGGGGTTTTTCGGTATAGTTTAACATAAGGAACACCCTCCCGAAGTCTGGTCCATTCCTCCTGTTACACCCTGTATATATTCTAACAGATTTTGCCCAGGATCTGGCTGTGCTGTCTCTATAAACATTTTTAAATGGTTATGTTTGTGCTCCATTGTTCAGACATTAAGAATCTGATGGCAGCTTTCAGTGATGCCCTGCAATATCAGACACCTTTTGGAAACTAATTGTGCCCTTGTGAACTGGAGGAATCTAATGAAAATTTATTAGCCATATCAGGAAAGTCAGAATTAAGGTGCCACAAAATTCAGCTCTTTCTAGTTGAGTAAAGAGAGACCAACTTGATGCCACTTGTTTTATTATTACTTAATTCAGTGCTCAACATGTTTCGGATGTTAATACATCCATCCTCAGGAGCTTGCGACTAATTCGTTGAGTTACTTCATGGGTTGTATCTGGTTCGATGTGTGTTTTGGTGTTACTTTGCAGCGTGGCTATGGTGGTGTGGTATCCGTATGCAGGCTGAGTAGTGCTTCAGCCTGCATACGGATACCACACCACCATAGCCACACTGCAACGTAACACCAACACACATCGAACCAGATGCAACCCATGAAGTAACTCAACGAATTAGTCGCAAGCTCCTGATGATCGATGTATTAACATCCGAAACATGTTGAGGACTGAATAAAGTAATAATAAAACAAGTGACATCAAGTTGGTCTCTCTTTACTCAACTATCAAGATGATGCACGGTCCAATAAACATAAGGATCATGGTAGTTCTTACGCCGATAGAGAGAGAAAAACTCTCCGTTTTTTTCATATTTCACACATGCTTAATGTGTCCACCTTTGGTAGTACGGCAGACATCTATACGATAGTCCATCTCGTTCCACACGCGTGTCAGCATAACACTGTCGACCAGAGCCACAGCAGCGGTGATACGGTTGCGAAAATCTTGAGATTAGCGGGGAGTGGAGGCACAAAGACAGTGTCCTTGACAAACCCCCAGAAGAAGAAGTCGCACGGGGTTAAATCCGGGGACCGGGGTGGCCACCTCATTAACGCGTCATCTTCTTTTCCTGTGCGTCCTATCCACCTTTGTGGCAAGTTTCGATTGAGATACCCTCGCAAGTCTTTGTAGTGAGCCGGAGAGCCGTCTTGTTGAAAGATATCATCATTACTGTCTTCATTCAACTGTGACATCAGCCAGTTTTCTAACATGTTTCACGGACTTATGAATAACCATGTATTAAAATTATGTTTAAATTACTTTCATGTGTTGTGTGTTTTCTTTTGGGTAATTCCCCGGCGTCTCAATTTGAGACGCCGGGGAATTACCCAAAAGAAAACACACTATATTCAGAACACTGCGAAAGTTTGAAATCAAGAATACTTGCATATGATCTATGGAGCAGCTGACCATTTTGAAATGTGTAAAAATTCGATTCGTAGCTGGGAATAAACACATTCCGACTCTGTTGTAAGAAACTATCAGCTAATTAAATAAAGAAAAATCATCTTTTTTTGTCTGAGGTCCGTATAAGTTGCATAAATGCACCATGTAGATAGCATGGGCAAGTCGTAAATGTTAAAGCCGGTTGTATATAATTAACTGCAGGGATTAAAGAAATAAGCTAAAGTTCAGAACACGAAATTAGTTCGAAATCCTCACGCTGGGTTAGCACTTCAAAAGGAAGCAATTCTTGGCCTGTAATGGTACAAATATTCTTTTCATCTTTTAACATGAATAAGAAAAAATGAATAGTAAGGGTTCAAATAATTAAACTAAGACTTATTATGTTTTGGAGAGAGGATGGAATATTTATAGACAACAGACTGAACGAAAGATTAGCTAAGTACCAATAGGCAGAGAAGAAATTACATTTAAATGAAGTACTGTGGTACTTTTTCTGGTAAACTCTGATATATTAAAGGGATGAGATATTTAGATATAGCAGTAAAATTAGTACGTATAAGCCACAGAAGTGAAAAATGGAGTATTTAAGTCACGGAAAGACGTAAAATAAAAATATTTTAGTTGTAAAAAGCTCTAAAACGAAAATATTTATGTTACATGCAGTTGTAAAATAGAAAATTTAGTTTATATGCAGTTGTAAAATCAGTTTCATTTTGAGTTTTTAAATAATTAGTTGTGATAGAATCAATAGTAACACTTCATTATTTGCTTACCTCTTTCCAACCTTCACCTCTTATTAAACTCTTGTCCTTTCATTCTTTATGTAATTCCATTACATACTTATTTTCTTACGTACTTACTCCATGGAGCAGAGTCCTTCTTGAGAAGTTAACCAGTTGTCAGTTAGTCAAGAATTTCCTCAGATTTTATGGAACCGAAAGGTTCATTACCGCATTCCCAAGTGCCCGCCACCTGTCCCTATCCTGAGCCAGTTCGATCCAGTCCATAAACCCATATCCCACTACCTCAAGATCAATCTTAATATTATCCTCCCCTCTATGCCTGAGTCTTCCAAGTGATTCTTTCTCTCATATTTCCCCACCAATACCCTATATACGTCTCTCCTCTCCCCCCTATACGAGCTACACGCCCCGCCCATCTCTATTACCTCATTCCACTTAGGCCCAAATATTCTCCTCAACGCCCCATTCTCAAACGTCCTCAACCTACGTTCCTCCATCAATGTGAGCGGCCACGTTTCAAACCCATAAAAACAACAAGCAAAATTTTAGTTCTGTGTAACTTAAATCTTGACATTTTTGGATAACCACCTCGAAGACAAAAGATTCTGCACCGAATGATAACAAGCATTCCCTGACTTCAATCTGCTCTTAATTTTGTCCTGAATAGAATTTGTGTGTGTTGAGGTTTTTCCCAAATATTTGAACTGTTCCACCCTCTAAAAGGAATTATTATCAACCTCTATACTGTGAATTCGTCCTGCATTATGATCTCTAAAAATGACCATGTATTTAGTTTTATTAGCATTTTCTTCTAATACAAAGTTCCTACCAGCCATTAGCAAAGATTTAGCGTTTTCTTGCATCGTATGTACGCTTCCTCCGATTATATTAACATCATCAGCATAAACCAGAAGCTGGTGTGTTCCATTTAATTTCAAGCCATCCTATTTTACCTGAACACTCCTAATAACGTACAAAACAGCAAAGTTGAAAAGTAATGGCGATAGAGTATCTCCTTGTTTCAAACCATTCCTAGAATGAAATATGTCTGGCAAATTCTTGCCTATTCGGACTCTGCTATATGTTCCATTCAGACACATTTTTATTAGCCTTACCAGTTTCACAGGGATACCAAACTCAATGAGGATATTATACAAGACATTCCTCCTAACTGAATCATAAGCTTACTTGAAAGTCTATAAAGAGCTGATGCACTGCTTCATTGCATTCCCATTCTTTCTGAAGTATTTGGCGAATGCAGAATATAGATCAGCAGTTGACCTGTTGGGTCGAAACCCACACTTATGATCCCAAATGATTTCCTCTGCATATGAGAGTTAACCTTGACAACAAGATGTTGCATAACATTTTGTACGTGGTTGGTAAAAGTAACATGACCATATAAATAGGACAATCTATTTTATCATCCTTCATAAATAGGTACAATAATCGATTTTTCCACTCCTACCATTATTCAAAATAGAAAAAATAAGTTTATGAATATCATAGCGAATTGTTCTACCCCCTGCCATAACCAATTCTGGTGGAGTTGTATCAATACCTAGTGATTTGTAACATTTTAGCTTTTCAATAGCCAACGCAACTCAAAGGTACTTGGCTCAGACTTTAGTGGTTCTGCTGTGTGTATTTCTCTCTGCCTGACTTCATTAACCCCGTGTAAGTGCATTAGATAGCTGAGAGATATGGTTCCTCCAACTAGCCACAATACTGTGGGAGTCTGCAACCAATCACCCTTCACGTCCTTTACAGTATTAGTTCTAAGGTGGCAACCCTTCTTAAAGTCATTGATGTCCCTTTACATGTCCCAGACATATTTGATCTTACTGTTAGTTTCAAATTCCTCAATTTTGGCTTTTAGATATGCGCTCTTTTGATCCTGGAAAGTCTGCTAGCTTTACGTCTTACATTGTTTAGGTTATTTACTTTGCTTTGGCTTGGATCCTGTACCGCTGCATTTTAGCGTGTTTCCTTTGATCTAAGATACCTAAACATTCTTCATCAAATCATGGGTTATGCTGCTTTAATTAGTGCAGACCTAGACTGTCTTTAGCTGAGGTTTTGATATCCTCTTTAATGTTCTCCCAAGCCATATTTATGTCCTCGTCATCACTTAAGTTCTCCAAAGCTGCAACTATGTTTGTAATCTCAATCTGATACTGTTTCCGAACCTCCAGATTATTTAGCTTTTTGAGATTAAATCTTACCTCATCAAATTTCTGTTCTGCTTGTTTATTACTGCCAATCTTTCCCTGACTTTTGCAACCAACAGAGGGTGATAAATATCAAAATCAGCTGCTCTGAAACTTCGTACATTTAGTACACTCGAATACCACCTCATATCTAGCAATATGTGATCAATCTGATTGTAAGTCTGCTCATCGAGAGAGGTTCAAAGTGTACTTATGAATGTTAAGGTGCGGGAACATCGTGCTCTTGACAAATACATTTTTTGATGTGGTAATATTTGCTATTCTAACACCACCATCATTAATATCCTGATGCAGACGCTCATTCCCAGTTGTCGGTTTGAAACTATTCTCTCTCTACACTTTTGTATTAAAATCTCCTAATAGGATTTTCTTAGAGTACTTAGGAAAATTATTAAAAACCTGCTCTAATTTCTCGTAAATACTCTCTTTGAAATCATCACTATTCTCCTCACTTGGTGTATGCACATTCAGAAAAAAGATATTACCCCACCGGCCTCTCAGAACTATACATAACATCCTATCACCAACAAACTCTACTCTTTTAAGAGCTAATACTATTTTGTGTTGTACAAAAAATCCTTTTCCAGCTGATGGCTTTCGTTTGCACAGAAAAAATTATTATCCTTATCGGTACCGTGCTCCCTTTGTCCCACTTAACTTCCTTTACACCAACTACATCTAATTTATAACTTGCTAATTCCCTGGCTGCTACTGTAATGGAACCTCCCGTACGCAGACTTCTAACATTCCAGTACCGAGTTTCATACCTCTTTACCATTGCTTAGGTCGTACCAAAAGATCAGTCCAGATCAGAAGCACAAGTTTGTTTCGTAGCGTGATAGTTCTTACGGTGAGGAGTTGTTAGCCCATCGTCCGACCCACAACCTGGAGGACCACCCCTTGTCGTCTGTTCGCGACTGCTTATTCAAGATATTTGCAGCAACCCTTCATATTGGAGGCCGTTCCTCCATCTGCAACCTGTGGACGTGCCATTCTGTGGTGACGGGGACCAACTTATCGCGCTTTATACAACTCCAAACTTTTCTTTTTGAATCAGATATGACGATTAGAAACAAATTTACCGAGATATTAGATGTGTTTGAGTATTCGGCAAAGATATGTTTTTAAACTGATTTAAGTGAGACCTTTGATTGTGATGTTTATCCTCTTGCCTCCCATAACGGATGTTGCTGTTTTGACACTCTTTCGCATACCTATCATGCTAATGTGTTGCATGCGGCTATCTTTTGTTTTTCCGGTAAAATGTTAGAATATACCCTTGAAATATGTTATGGCCATTTCCAAAATTTTCTTTCTGTTTTTTAACAAGTTATCTTAATGAGGTTAAGGAATTTGTACATTCATTTTGTATGTTTATAATACTATTAAAATATTTTTTCCCCCATTCTGATACGTGTATTGTTCCATGTAAAAGTCTACGTCACGTTCCTTGCTTATTCTCTGTTAACAGAATCCTTAATACGTATTGTGGCTTTAGAGTGAGGCACTAAGTTTCACGCTTGTCAATGGAAATAGCATGCCCATTTTTTATCCGTCCTCAAAACTTGGACATATGTTTGCGAACAGTGAGTACTGCCTTAAGAGAACAAGACAAAAGTTAACCTTCCGTGCGCGCTACCTACTTTTTATTTATTTTTTCCAGAATGCGTAGGAGTTGGTTTCGGCTTTTTAGATACACGTATTCTTACTCAGCATTTCAATTTACTTAATTCAACAAACTAAAACTTAGTTCAAACAGCGGGTACAATCACCTTGCAGAAGACACGTTCTGGCGCTATAGCGCCTTCATTTTCCTATCCATTATTTATATTCATTACCCTGGCTTTATAAATTCTTTCAGTTGACGTTTATACAAACTTTATTTTCCGTCCAGATTTGCATAATTTTGAGGTGGTCAAGTTACCACTGACGGTTTCTATATTAGAAACATATTTTATATTACCACTAGGTCGCCAATTTACATTCCCTTTATAAGTTGGCATTATTTGTGTAATAAGTTTTATCATATTTTGGAATTTGATGCTTAGGGTCACATTTTACTTTAATACTACACGCTTCAGTCCAAGGTAAAAAGCTTTGTTAATTTGGCATTAGCAACAAGCACATGTTATGCATTTTCGTGATCGTGTCATCATCAAGAATGCTGGAAAAATTATTATTGCTTCTGGAATTTGTATTATATAAGAAGTGGGCTATTTAAGCATGTTACAGTTGGTGCATGTACTTACAACTTAATAAATCGAACACTTCAGAACTCTGACAAAAATGTAGGTGGCGGAGGGGCATTTTGTTTGAAAGCCTTATAAATGCAGCTTTAACATCGTACTTCCCAGGATTTTGCCCACAGCACCAGATAAATGGTTACACAATCCTTGTGTGACTCCATTTACGTGCACATTATACTGTGCGGCTTGCCAGTAACATAATCACAGTATGCAGAACGATCTTACGTACTTATATATTGATAGCTGTCGTCTTATGATGTAATTATACTCTAAAGTACAGCTATTATTACTCTAAGAATACATTTTTATCGTAGGTTGTCATGATCTGTGCTGTATCATTTCACGTTTTTAATGGTATGTAGATGTGATGATGTGCATGATTTTTATGACAAAAACAGGCAGCGTGCATATATTTTAATCTAATAATTAATTTATTTAAAACTTGGACTGCAACATTTGGTGTTTAGAAATATTACATTGTATTTCGTTATAGATTTCTATTGATTAAAATGTTTTATTACATTAATTTCATATTTTTCCTAAGAGCGCCTTTAGTGCTAATGGGTAATACTTGTTTATTTTAAACTATATTTTATATCCAATTATGTGGAGCCATAGCAATTCAGCTGGCCTACTTTCATCCGCTAGAAACAGCTAGAAGGTTTTGTATAAATTAAATTTCATTACAATTTTGTTAAATATATTTTAATATTATTAATTTTTTGTTCTTGTAGCCTTGCTCATTTCTTCCGACCAACGTTTGTAATTAGTGAAAATAATACTGAGCATTTTTTTCCTAACAAAATCTTAAATTAACTTTTCCTACTTTCTTAAGTTCCTTGCAGTTATTTCTTGTTTTAAAGAAAAGCTTCTTGTCTTAATGAATAATCGAGTACCGCGGACACGTAGGAAATGTTTGTAAAACCATCTGTTGACTTCCTTACGTTCATCTCACATTCGTATCTTTCAAAATATCAAACTTCCACTTTGATATGTCCCTACTATTTTAGTATTATCCGATGTCATTACTCTTGGCGAAGACAATACGCCATTTCTGCCGAAATATGCAGGTATTTCTCAGCATACGTTATAATGAAATATTTATGCGAAATTTCGCTCATCGAAGTTAAACATGTGAAGTTATTTTCTTTTTAATTCATGTCTGTCACTAATGTGTAACATCCGTTACTATAGTGCTGCCAATATTTTTCTATAATTATCATAAGATAATGCATTATAAGGGCTTTATTCGAACAAAACCCGTGGTTTATGAAAGAAAGAATTAATAGTATACATATTCACAAATATCAATATCAAAGTTGTGGAAATTTGCAACGAAAGTAAAAAAGTCATAGAATAGTGCCAAAAGAAACACAAAAATGTCGTTTAATTCCGACCATTCTAATTAAGATATGAGAGTTATATTTATATTATGTAGTTTACGAGTATTCCAAAATTTTATGACACTTAATTCTTACGTAAAGGAAATAAACACACACACACACACACACATATATATATATACACACACACACATATATATATATATATATATATATATATATATGTGTGTGTGTGTGTGTGTGTATGGTACCTTCGAAATATTCCTGGGATCACTTTATTTCTGAGAAATACATAACAGTACAATCATGCTACCTTTTTACTTCAAAACAGTCCCCTTGTTCAAATATCCACTTCCGCCAGCGACTGTAAACATGTTGGAAACATTCCTGGAAGCCATTTTGTTAAAGCCTTTTCAGTTCCTCCGTCGCATTCTTAATAATGTCAGTAGTTTCACAAAAGCACCGTCCCTCCCTCCAATGCTGCTTTTCAGTTGAGGGAACAAGTAAATATCAACTGCAGCCAAGTCAAGAGAGTAAGGGGAATACTCCAGCGTTGTCACATTGTTCTTCGTTAATAAATCCTCGACCAAAACTGACCGCTGTTTTGGAGCATTGTCGTGAAGGAGAAACCAGTTGTTGTTTCTCCATTTTTCCAGGCGTTTTCTTACATTCTTGGCGTTTTCTTTGACCACATCCCTAAGGCGACAAAGCATGTCAAAATACATTTCTTTATTCATAGTTTTACTGAAACTTTCCTCATGCAATATAAGAGAATTCCTGTAAATTTACTAAAGAATTCCTCTGAATAATAAAAGCGAATTCCGGGGCCGTTTTGAAGTTACGACATAGAAATACAGAAACTGTGTAAGTATAGACAAACGTTTTGAGCACAACTCTACAATAGGGGTTAAAAAAACACGTATGGAATCCGTGAACTTCGCATTATGTCATATTGCTAGTTTTCACTTGTGTATGGAAGTAGAGCATACACGTTCACTGCCTAAGTACGGTTTGTGCCTCTGGCTATCTCAGTCTAGTAGCAAGACTCTTTGGGATATGAATATGATACATTCTTTGTTAGTTGCATCTGAATTTTACTTCATTAATTGTAATATTTTCAGTTAAGTCCATTTAACTACTTTAAGAATTGAAGGTATTTGTACGAACCTCTATAAATTTTTGCCTATTGATCTGATCACTAACTCTCCTCGGACAAACAAACTTCCTCCCTGTCTGTTGACTACGAAACATATTTTGATTCTAGTGAGAAAAATTCACTATGATATTTACCTGAATGTAACGAACTCTGATTGGTTCCTTTATTTGCTGGAACTTCCAATCATTGTTTAAGAATTTACTTGGTTGGGAGCTTCGAACCCTTATTTGTCCATATAAGAGCTCTGTGTCGCTTTGGGTTCAAGGCTCACTGTTATTTGCGAATGCCCTTACACCTCCAGGTAAGTTATGAGTATTTCATACGATCACCATTCACTTTGGAAATTATTCAACTAGACCATTACGTCCTTTTTCAGTTGCTCACATAGGATTCAAACCGTAACGTCTTCTTGAGCAATGACCTTCCGAAATAAGGCATTTTCGTGAATGCAACTTATTTTAGGTTTTACCACAGTAAGGACTTTTGAAGAACATGTGTACTGCATTTGACCTTCTTCCTATTGTGCACGGAAGGCTTCGAACAACCCGTAACTGGGGGCTAGAAATCTCACTGCCTCCTAAACAAAATATACTAAACAATGTTCGGCTTCAATATTCAAAATAACAAGAAAAGGAAAGCAGTTTCTGTAGTAAGTGACTCCATCCATTTTACAGGATGACACAAAAAACGGGAACTTTTGAAATGCGTAGTGGCAGCCATGTAGAGTTGGCAGCACTGCGGAACAGGGACCTTGAGCTACAGATAACCTCGCCATCATTTTAGTAATCATGGATCAGTGGAACGGTCAGCAGCGTGCTTTCGCCATAAAAATGTTTTACAAAAAATTATAGTTTGAAAGGCTTTTCAAAAGTTCCTTTTTTTGTGTCATCCTGTGCATCTGTTATTGCATTTCAAGCGTCCAGATAACAGACTTACCCTTTTGCACACTGACGTATTTTTTGGAACAAACTGTTCCCTTACTTCACAGTCAGCTGGCACACTACAATATTCTCTACAGAATTTTGTAAAATTAACCTATTCCAATCATATATCTTCCTGCTTTTTGTTACTGTTTCGCCGGTAAATTCATTTTTTATATACCCGCTTCTGAACACCTCCTTCTCAGAATATGTCAGATTCTATTCGTTCTGCAAAATGAAGGGTCATTATTGTTTATAGTAGAAGTTCTTTACAAAAAAAAAATTGAAAGGGTTATTAGTTCGTTACCTTAGCCACAGAAGACAAAACAACCTCAAGTGGATTGCAGCAGACATCAGACCAATCACATGTGACATTTTTCATTTGATGGGGCTTGTGTTGTGTGTCGTAATTCCACTGAGCCAAAGCAGTGTGTTATGACAGATAGTCGCCACAAATCTCTGCGACAGTCCGTACATAAATCACCTCTGTCATAAATCAGAGATACTCCAAACCGTCAGACGAGACGAGAGTTATGCAATTGAAAGGAGAAACCAACAACTTTAAGTTCACTATACTATATCTGTTACTTTACACTGTTTTTTTATTGTCCGGTTACTTCTGTTCAAAATAGCAGAAAAACGAATATCGTCAAACCTGATGCTATCTGCTGACTGTCGCAAGGTTTTCTTACTGGCGTACTTCTCGTATAAAGCAACACAAGAGGACGTTGCCTCGCTGTTTAAAAAATAAATTGCTAGAGGAGACCTGGACATAAAATGAGTTTCTATTCTTGAGAAATAGGCCTTTGCCCTACTCAAAAAGAGAAATAAATTTGTAGCTATGATTATTTTAGACACTTGCTACGGTTTCTTAACACGGGATGTCACGGCTTCGGAACAACTGTACCAAGGTCGCACACAGTTACATTCGCCAGACAGATGAATATTGTAGGTGCCTTAGACGGAACAGCCAATTTGGTCGGCTGTAAGTCTTGCTCTAAAATTTCATTTATTATTTCAAAGGAGCATATTAATTATCATTTACGTAATACAGTCTGTGTTTATATTTATCATATTTACTATATAAAATCAACATTTAATTTAACGTGTTGTCTGGGAATCTGGCATAGTGTGTTTTGTATAGCGGGTAGGCTACGGCTTGTAAAATCTAGGAATTTTTTCGATTCAAGACAAGGGAAAGAGACGTGGCACTCTTAAAAAACATGCATAAGGGAAATGGAGCCCACTCGTCCTTTTTCTCAACAATCTCTTTAAACGGGATAAGCCGGAGGGGAATCAAGATGACCTCATTTAATGGTCAGGTTAAGATGAAGTGGAGCTGTACACCCTTTTCCCCATACGCATTCATGCAGTGTACAGAATCAACTTTCCTTCTCACGCCTTTCTTGCATGAACGGAAGTGGCTCTCTCACACGTTTGGACTGATTTCTTTTAACTTGCCTTGCACTGAAGGTGTGTCTGTCTCCGTTCTTGCTTGCAATTGCCCAGTTCGTGATAGAAACGAAAACCGACATTATGGATTTCAAAGAGTTACGGATTGTAACTTTATGGATGTGATTTATTTTTTTCGTTTTGAAATGACGTAAAAAATGCAATTAAAATTTGGTCTTAATTACAATTTTAGTTATAAAATTTTCTTTTGTAAGTTTTATACAAGTAAATTTAATATTTTCTGCGTGCTTATTTTCAGGATTATTCTCGACATTACTTTCACAAATTGAGACATTTGGTTGTTTGTTGTAATATAGGTAAAGGTAAAAGTAAAGCAGTCCCTTTACAGGCCTGGAGTGGCCCAGAGGGTTCCAGGAAGTTAAGATTCCCAGATTTCATGACAACGGTACAGGATGGCGGTAAGGTTGTCAGCCTTACGCACCGGCCACCTATGCCCCCAGTAAATGCTCCTGGTACTGATTTCTGTTAGAGTCTGAGTTGACCCCAAGGCCATATTGCGATCGGAAGCAATTTATGTCCATGAAAAATTCCAATGACACTAGATGGGATTTTTTTTAACAGTAGCACATACAGTACGTTTAATGAAGCTGTAGTTTTACTCACAATACATAACATGAGGTACAATAGAGTATTCATGAAACATGCCTGGAAAACGTACAGTTAACTTTGCACGTTCTGCAGTCCTGCGTCGAATTTCAACACATACATGTAGCCTAATGTGAGCAATGAAGTTGCTCCGAGTTTTCTTAAGACATTCAGTTACTAGTGCCTTTCACTACAAATACAATTACACATTTCATTTCTAACTTCATTACAGTCCTTGAAATTCTTCTCGTGTAAAATTTCTATTCTGATGTGAACGAAATGGGCCTCTATTTAAGAGCTTATGAACAGGCCGACACTGTCCAGATCTTCGACAAAGAAGAGTATCTCCTCTGGTTAGCTGGCGTTGTCGTGTTCTTGAATGTGAAGCTGGTTCCATTCGTTCACGGACAAGAAGTTATTTGAGTGCATACCGTTCCTAGCTTCCAGTGCCACATTGCTGCCGGATGTCTTTATGTAGAAGAATCTGCTGTCTGCTTTCGTAAACCTCAATGGATCCTCCAATACGCCCTCGATTTCGTTGACGTCTAACACTGCTACTTCTCTTAATGACGATATCTGCAGTTTCTTGTCTGACGTCATGCTCAAGCAGACTTTAGTGGCCTGGTGCACCGGCAATACCATCTTTGTTTCTCCAACTTCAGCACGTGTGTAGTAGTACAGTGAGAAATCGACATCTGGATCGACATGTTCGCTGAGCGTCTTGGTGCCCAGCACCGGGTTTCCTGTGTCGTCCTGCGTTACGCAGAGATAAACTTGGCGGCCAACACTCTTGAGGCGGACATTGGCGTCGTCAGGATCCTTCAGATTCGGATACATCGTATGAGACTTGTTCTCAGACAGGGAATATGCGGATCGAACCTGCGACCTTCCGATTTGTAGCACGGCACCTTAACCACTGTGCCACCGCGGTCCCCTTGTTGTAATATAACAGGTCATAATTCTATTATATTCGATATATATATATAGTTATTATTACATTAAGTTTGAGTTTTCTATGGCAAAAAAATTAAACTGCTGTCCTCTGAATTATGAAGCCATGTGCTCTAACTTAGGTAGCTACGACCTGAGTTAGATAAGATTAGGTGTGATTTTATTTAACAAAATGCAGTGTTCTCCTACCATTCACACAGTACTGATGTAATTGGCAGAATATGGATGCGCATGTACTGTGAGTGAAAACATGCAAACATGTAGGACAGTTCGGTAAACGTGCATGGCAACAGTTACCACATACACTAAACATCCATCGCCACTCTCTTGCGTCAACAGACATCCCGCAATACACATCTCATGTATCTGCATGGCAATGCTGTACGTTAATGACAGATGAATCAGGAGAGTAGCGATTTAATTGTTTAACTACACTGTTTGCATTAATCCACCGCCATTTTAGTAATAAAGGGGTTCTTTCACCTAACACATATTTTTATTTTTCAGATACAAATAAATGTTATTTACAAGTTCATCTGAAACTAAAAGAGATGTACAAAGAACAGATAAGAGTTACCTTCCAAACACTCAATGCGCAAATGCGGACTTTCAAAGAAAAACTTTCATGTGAATATTATATTATTAAAATCAGGTTAGTATTTTAAATATGGTAGAGGGAGGTAATTTCCATCAGTTACTTTGCAAACACAAAAACACATTAGTAGGAATAATGTTTAATAATTTATAAAACGCCAAAAAAGGAGATAGGTATCTGAAAGAAAGACTACTAAATAGAAATGGTTCAAACGTTTTAGTGTTTCTGTACAGCTGCACTTAGAGTCTAAGTGGCATAAATGGCGTCAAAAAAAAAAAAAAAATAAGGAAGGGTAATGCGATCACCAAGAGGGACAATTCCCATAACAGACTTTTACAAATATATTGCTTTAGGTTTCGGGCTACAACACCTAATTTTTCAACATATATGGTGCTTAGTCCAAGAGCTACTACTAAGAGTTCGGCTCCACCATTTTCAAAAAAAAAAAACCGCACATGAGAAACTTCCGTGAATACTGACCACTCTTTATTTTAAGTTTAAGAATCCTGAGTCTGCTCGCCATGAAGTTTCAATTTCAGACTTTTAGATAACCTTATCATTCCTTTTGGAATCCTTTTTCCTGCTCCACATAGGGGTGAAGAGCTTTAAAAGAATAATATTTCTCAATGGATGTATTTGGGTGGTGATGAGTTAATGCAGTCGCATCCTGATGGTGAACTATCTTTAGTGATTTAAACAGAGTAAGGTCCAGAGGTAGGATGATAGGTGACGTGTGATGCAGCACACACTGCAACTCCTTATGTTTAGTGTGATGTAGCACACACTGCAACTCGTTATGTGACGTGTGATGCAGCACACACTGCAACTCCTTATGTTTAGTGTGATGTAGCACACACTGCAACTCGTTATGTGACGTGTGATGTAGCACACACTGCAACTCGATATGTGTAGTGTGATGTAGCACACACTGCAACTCGTTATGTTACGTGTGATGTAGCACACACTGCAACTCGATATGTGTAGTGTGATGTAGCACACACTGCAACTCGTTATGTGTAGTGTGATGTAGCACACACTGCAACTCGTTATGTGACGTGTGATGCAGCACACACTGCAACTCGTTATGTGACGTGTGATGTAGCACACACTGCAACTCGATATGTGTAGTGTGATGTAGCACACACTGCAATTCTATATTATCTTAACGGCAGAAATTTAAGAACTGCAATGAGTACTGAGACAAATGATAGTCTACAAAAAGAAGACATTTTCCAGGAGTTGTAATTTCCTAACGTGTGCAAGCCACTTCAGCGTTCCTCACTGATATGGTCTAAGTCTGACATATATGCTACCGATCCATCTGGCTAATCTTATTTGCTTGCTTCTCCGAGTACAATACCTTTGATTATCAAGAACTGCGGAACTTATAATCCACTGGATCCAAAACTGAGAACTACTTCATTGTCACCACCCTCAGCCGTAGTAGGTTTGATTACTTGCCTTCTTTTCTTTCCTCCTACTTCTTTCTTCTTTTTTGTGGTTTGTTCTTCAAAGGAAATCCCGTTTAATGTACATTATGCACTGCTTGTATTTTCTGAGTGAACCTAAATCTATAACCAGTTAAAATAAAACTTTTAATAATCCGTGCAGCCACTATACTCACTGTTGCAACCGCTGCTTTATGCACTTCTTCAAGTGCCCTCAGGGGTAACTAAGGACTCTGTTTATAAAAGTACTGAACCAGTATTTTTCTCCAAATGTGTTATTATTATTTAAAGGTTAAGCTACATGTTTCGATCCGCTGCACGGTTCATCATCAGTCTTCGTAAAAATAGTATGTAAAAGTGTAAAATTTCATATTATTGTACACTGGGATTATGAGATCTTAAAATTTACAGTTTTTAGGCTCGTTTGAAAAATTACGGAAAGCGACTATTATCTTCGTCATGTCTGTCTGTCCGTCCGCTCGGCTACCAATGGACAGTTGTCGTGCAATTAGATATTCGAGTATTTTTCGAAAAACTGTCGAAATAATTCACGTTTCATTAAAATATGACAAAGCAAAAGGACACTTTAAATGAACACCACTGTACAGTTTTGATCATATCTCGCTTGATTCTTCTTAGAGTGAGCAATTTTTCAGACAAAAGTTGTAGAAAAAATTAAAACACACATTTTACTTTACTTTCCGTAACTTATTTTCGAAAATCGTGCCGTTTATGAGATAATGTTTAAAATTATTCTATAGTTGGACAGGCCACAGAACATGACGCATGCGCATTGCAAGCTTGATACCTAAGTCTTCAAACATATACTCTAAATACGTAATACTTAATGCGTTTCCACTGCAACAATAGTTGCAAGAACGGGCCTCAATTTTACGTTATACGTACATTTCCTCTCTTGATATATATATATATATATATATATATATATATATACTGACATTTCTTTTAACATATTACTACTCTAGCTATTATTTTGTTTTTAACTACTTTGTCTCATAACTATTTTAATTCAACTGTAGTGTGTTTTAGTCTTGGTTGCGTGTTGACCTAGTCAACTATTACCTTGGACGTGGTGTTTGGAATCTTATAGGGATGAGTTATTAGATCCGACATTCTGATTCCACTTTTTATTTCACATAAAACCATTAAGATATCTTGTTCATTGTATTATTCGTTTTTTGTCTTCCTCTTTGAGACGTTTTAAGTGTATTCTTCAGCCAATCGTTTTACAGAAGATGAACACGCAACCAGGAATTGCACACACTGCATTTGAATAGAAATATTTTTAACAAACCATAAAAAGCAAGAACTGAAAAGAGCTACTGAAAAATATTTAAAAAAACTTAATAAATGTAGAAACCATAAATGATGAGATCTCATAATACTTATGTACAATATACTACAATATGCAACTTTACCTTTTACATGCCCTTTTTATATGAAGTCTAAAGATGATCCGTGTCGAGTATTCAAATACGCAGTTTACGAATTTGAATAAAATAAGAGTTGTGTTTATTCTAAACCTGTGTTTTTAATGAATGATGATAACAGCAAAACGGAGTGAAAATCATCAACGAGAAAAGATCGTTTACAGAAAAACTGTTCCCTTGTCTCTTCGCAAAAATGTAAGAAGCTCTGCGCACTTGCATGCCGTCCAGACCACTGCATCTCTTTGCTAGAACCAGCAGCCTCATATAATACTTTTTCGACGTCATCGCCCTATTCATTTCGATCCCACGCATTTGTCCGATTAATATCCTCACATTATACTGAAGTATGTCTAAGACAGACGTTTGCAGTTACATTTTGATACGTTGTGTAGGGAACTTTACAATGACAACAACTCTTCGAATCCCTACGGTTCCAAATATTGCGATTTTTACAGCTTTGACATCGTATATACTGACCATTATGAGCTGGGACGATTCTTTTTTGTTAGTTCTGGCCATGTACAACACACGGCGACGTTATAAATACAGGAAGAGAAACTTGTACTGAATAGCTTTACCCGGTCAATAGGACCGTTTTCCCTCGCTGATGATATTTGGGAAGTGATGTATTAACTGACAGAACACTCACAATAGAGCAACAAATAGTTATATCTTTAGTCAGGAACGTTAACTACTTTCCTCGCACACATGTGACATGGACAAGTAATTGTCATATTTGTTAATTAATTAAGCCGCTATATTTTATTGTGCAAGTATCAGACATTATTCTGAAGCGATAAGAAGGAAAGTGCAGCTCACCTTAATGTACTAAACAGTACACTGCTGCTGGGGAAGTTGCAGTGAATGAAGAACTGCACACAAAGACAACTGATTCTCTACATTCGCGATGTTGATTGTACTGCGCACTGGGTCTGCGCAGTAGCCGCGTTTCTAATTTTCATCATAACCCACGATCAGAATAGTTGTTTATAATGTGAAATCAATGGAACGAATATTATTTGGCTGATCTAACCGTAATGCCCACAAAGATATCTATTTATATCATTCATTTACTGTGTTAAATGGTCTGAAGGAAGGAGAGATTTGTCATTGTAGCTTTTCAACATTCCTTTAGGAAGGTAAATTCGATAGACGTTGGAAGTGAATGGGATTAATCACTTTCTGGTCAGTGCTGATGGTGATGATTTATTACGAAAATACATGAATACCTACTGAAGCCGCCCGTTCCAGGTTCGAACCCGGGAACAGGCTTCTTTGAGATGTAACGGTTTTATTTAAAACCCATATATTTTTTTTTTTATGGTTTGTTTCGGTAAGACAAATTTTTTTCTGCTCACTCTACTAATTCCGGCCTTGGTCTCTCCGCTTAGGAAGAGTTTTTACAGGTGTGCGGGGATCGTAATACAGGGTGAATGTCAGGCGGGCAACAGAGTAACTGACTTTTGTGACGAAAGCGTTATCCACGGGAACACTTCGGAAATATCAAGACAGCGAGCAGGATGTAAGTGTGGGTGCTCTGGTGAACATTAAGTGGTTGACTTCAGTAAAAGAGGCTGTTTTCTGTAATTTCGATTTAGCTATCTTCCCTGTCGTCTCCATCCTCTCCGATATCCCCTGAGACGAGGAGGATCACTAGAAACGCCGGGTACTGCAGCACTACAGATGAGCTGATATTCTCTGAGGCATTAATACGGGGTTAGTGTAGACGCAAGTGAAAGAGAAGAGACTATGTGTCAGTGATGTTCAATGTAGAACAGGATAGTGTCGTGCTATGAAGAGAAAAATACAGTGTAGTTGGATGTGGGAGAGGGAGAAGACCTCTCTGAAATATTGGTGTTTGATACAGCTGTATGTGACTGGTAGCACTAGGCAGTGTAATGGAAAGGATGTTAGTCTCTGCCGAAGGGACTGAATAGTGAGTAAACAACGTCTGCTTGTTTTGTAACAGGGATGCACAAATTCTGGACGCCTGATGACCCGAGCGAATGAACTTTAACGTGTTGTTATCTACAGTTCTTATATTCTGCTTGCAGTATTTTTTACGTACAAAATGACAACTATTTTATATCATCGAAAGAAAAATGCAAGATAAAAATGTGGGCTCACAGTTCAGTCTAGAATTGTGAATCCTCAGAACAGAACTTGCTACTTGTTAATATCTATTATACGATGCGAACACCACAGCACTCTTTGATGTTTGCGTGACCGTGCATCCCTGATACAATAATATAAATAACCAACTCGATACACCAATAACGGTTTATTGACAATTTCAACCAGTTCAACATGTTTCGGACGATAATTTCGTCCATCCTCAGGAGCACTAGACTGTGTTTAGGGTTTGTGGTATAAACACAGTCTAGTGGTCCTGAGGATGGACTAAATTATCGTCCGAAACATGTTCAGCTGATTGAAATTATCAATAAAACGTTATTATTGCGTCTAGTTGGTTTTTTATATTGCATTACCACAACCCTATGTTTATTATACATTTTATTTTGCTGCAATGTGGTTCTGCCGCCTAATACGGCCGACATCAGGCAGTGTTGCAATGGCATAAAAAGAAAGTATGTTGTTTAGGAAGATGCCTACCTTACACACGGAGTGAGTACAGAACTTGTTTATTGTTACAAATTGTGGAAATATATATATTTTGAAATAATGATTAAAACTAAAAAAAATGAGAATGTGTTGCTGAGATCCTTTGGTATGTTCGTAGATGTTGTAGCATCATGTAAGGAATATACTAATGTTCGTAGCGTTGTGTTGATCGCACCCCATAACCAGCACTGATCGAATATAGACAACGGCACGATGGCACCTAAATTGCTACGCTTGACCTTTCTAGCACCTTTGTATTTCGGCATGGCTCCTACACTTTTGGAAAATTTGTGGATGTTTGATTTGTAACAGTTATTGTAATTAAGTCCTTAATATTAATGCTAAGTCGTTCAGTCAGAGTCTGTAATTTCGTAATCGTGACTGGATTCAGATCTTTTCTGATTAGAAGACTTGTTTTTTTTCATTCACTTCAAAACCCTTTCTTTTCTTCCCGCCCTCTATATCAGTGTTTCTCAACCCTTGTGAGACGGCGGACCGGTAAATTCTTTTTTCATAAGACGAGGGCTCGGTCTCCACAAATTTACTCGTAAATACCTTTCCATTTTTTTAAGTTCATACATTAAACTAACATAAGTATTAATAATTAATTATGGCACAATCGTAAACAGCATTAGTATACTTATGTATACGGTGTGGCATGTTGACAAATATAAAATTACATTTAAATTAGTTATCAATCATTGGAATAATTAAATCTTGTAGCATACTGTAGTTTCCTCAGACCAACATCTGGGTCTGGGTTTTTCGACACATTCACAAATATTATTCTCCTCAGAATATTTCCACTATAAAACATTTATTCATGAAAATTGCTTAGAAAATGAAATGACAAATTCCAGGAGAACTTCTCGCGGCCCGGTATAATTGATGCCAGGAACCGGTACCGGGCCGCGACCCGGCGGTTGAGAAACACTACTCTATATTACTATATTAATATACCATACGAAAATAATTTCACCTGTTGAACTGAGTTTTCTTCAAACTTGGTCCGTCGCGCTAAGGTACGTTAAATTGATCGCAGTGGTGGTGAGGTATAGTGTGTTTGTTCTGTCACTAGTGTTGTGGCTTCGGATTGTTGTATGCGATTTTAGGCGGCTTCTCAAAGCAGAAGCTAAAAATGACAATTAGCCCTATCACATCTCTCTGTCCATATATCTCTCAGTAGGGAACGGCACAACTCTAATCGGAAGGATTTTCGTGATAATTGGTATTTAGGACTCCCAAAACCATTTTTGGACACACATTGTAATTTTGTAAAAACATTTAACTGTAAATGACGTAATAAATTTATTGGTTTCTCTGTGAGGTACCAGGCAAACCAAACATTTTGTCCATACTTCAAGCACATAGATAAAGCATGATACATCGATACCCGTTTGGGATATCACAAAGTTTACGAAATGCAGGTTGTGATGTATTGTACAGCCGTTGTTAAATAGCGGACAAAACTTTTACGTATTTTGCGTCGTGTAATTCGCAGGAAGGCATAATATAGGCACTGGAATTTTGTGTGTTTTCTTGAAATAAGTAAAGAATTTAAAAACTAAAGTAAATGAAAAGAGTGAACGCTCCGGAACTGTTACATTTGACCGACAGTTTGTTGCATGTTCTGGTGAATAATTTGTATTCTTCAACTAACAAACAAATAAGTACATCATGATACGCAGGACGCCAGTTAGATGTGGACTACTCGAAAGACTTGGGTTAATATGGAAGGATAATATTGAAATGTGTCTTAGTGAGCTACGTGTGAGGATGCGAGTCGGACTGATCTGGCTCAAGACAGGGACCATTGACTTTGGTAACTGATTTTCCGGTTCTGAGAAAAGGTAGAACATTTATGTAACAACTCGACGATTTTCGGATGCTCATGAAGGACTGAGGTGCGTCGTCGTGTGTGATCTAGAAACCTCGGGGATGAGGAGGTCCTGGCCTACTGGAGGCTGTTGCGTCATAAACAAACAAACAAACAAATATGAAGGATCTTGTTTTTAAGCTTTCGCCGTGTTCTAAATGTAATTTATTCCTTTTTGGGTAATTCCCCGGCGTCTGAGTTCTAATTGCCGACGTTTCGGAACTCACTATCGGTTCCATCTTCACCTGCCT
>Ga0123357_10002262_pt1 | contig 21345 bp, 13 predicted proteins | sample TergutEmb28metaG_FD_89873 | JGI IMG/M metagenome (GOLD analysis project Ga0123357, IMG submission 89873) | Embiratermes neotenicus P4 segment gut microbial communities from Petit-Saut dam, French Guiana - Emb289 P4 | ecosystem: Host-associated > Arthropoda: Insects > Digestive system > Gut ... | reverse complement strand
TCCGTGCTGTGAGGTGTTTCCATTTTTTTTTGGAGTTTTTTTTTTGTTTTAAAAAACCCCCCCGTTTCCCTTTCCCCAAACCCCCCCCCCCCCCCCCCCCCCCAAACCCGTCAAAATGACCGGACGATCGAGGAACTAGTGTACCTCGTAATATAGGGTGTCCATGAAAGTTCATAATTGATTAACTGAGATCTTCGTTGTTCTGAGATGCTACGCAGCGTTGATTGGCAACTAGTTACCGATGTTTTGGGATAATCTAATGGTCCCATCTTCAAGGGTAAAGCAGTCCAAGAAGAATGCTTGACCTCTGAAGACAATACCACCAGGCTGTCCATAAACGTCAGTAACTAACTCCCAATCAACTCTGTGTAACAGTCCAAAACACCGAAGACATCTTTTTATACTTATGTAACAAACCAAAACACGCACATCAATAAAATATGCTTTATCACATATTACCATTCATCGACGCGTTTCGATCGCTTCTAAGACCATCATCAGGGCGTCATACAACAATACAAACAGAACAAAGTAATTGTACAAGACGTATAATTAAAACCACCCGACATTATAGTTAATATTTTAAGCACTACTTGTAGTTTAAAATGTCAAATTACGTTATCGTAAAAAAGATAAAAAAAAATTGGGCGTATTTATGTTGCTTCTTAGCTGTATATAGCTGACACACATCCTATTAAGTCAAGATGTGTATAAGCTATATACAGCTAAGAAGTAGCATAAACGCACCCAAATTTTATGTGACTGTCACAAGATCGGGCAATAAAAGAGACTCTTGCTAATTGCTGCGTAATTTGCGAGCTGTGATGTTCTCAAATCGGTGTCGAATGTTGAGGGAAGTGAAACCGTGTCAGTGACCAAGTGATTCCCATGTTCCGAAGAACTGCGTCTCTTCCTCTTCAAGGGAAATCAGCCCGTCACTCCTAAACGTCGAGAACCACACGGCATCACATTCCTGAAGAATCAAACCCTCAACTGCCTCAATTTCTTGTTCCGATCTGACCTCTGTTTGCAGCACGTCATACAACCAACTTGTATTTCAGCTGTGTGAGATTTGAGGTTCTCACCATAGCAATTATGGAGGCACTAAACATCCATTATTAATTCGTGGTGGCACTACCCTCCCAATGCCACTTGAAGTCAGAAAGTTTCCCGCTTTGCTTATGTGCAACGCATCCGTTGTGCAGCTGAATGCGCATGCGTGTTCTCTGTAGCCGTGTTCAACAGCCACATTATCAAGCAAGTGGTAGCGGCAAACAACAAAATTAGGGCACGGGTTCTTTGCTACATCGAAATAGCTGCGTTGCAGGACTGTTTCCAACATCTGAATACCCATGGTCATAGGGAATTGAGAGAGGAATAGAAATATTTTGAATTGAGTTTTCATAACATGCAAAACTTGCCCCAAATTGTAACCCCACTCAGCAACCCGAGAACTGTCTGATTACAGTTGAGTTACAGAAGTCATTCACAGACCGGCAGCAGAAATGAAAACTTCATCTTAGAGACGAGCGATATATCGATAACGACGGTTTCATCCCCGTTAATCGTGATTAAGAGTCACTGCCAATTAACATCTGTACTAGCGGTGCTTGGAGCCCTGTTTACATTTCACTGGCTAGTTGCTGCAGTCATCACTGGAAATGATAACCGTTATGTACTGGTGATCCAGTAGCTGCTCACATTTCACAGTCCAGCAACCGCTACCCAATAACACGCTAGGTGTTGGCACGATCAGGCTCGATACCGCAATGCCAGACTCATCTATAAGTTAAGAAAATATACGTTTAGGATTGTTGAATTACAGGCCCAAATCAATTATATGCGTTGTATTTGGGTTTGTAATTTGTATGTGTATTTTTTTGTTACTAGTACGGGTTTCTTGCTTGTTGTTCACTATTTATTTAGTTGCGTGTAAAATTGGGCTAGTTGGTCCGTACGTGCGTAAGGTTTGTAGGGAGATAGGTTGGTACTGTTTATTGCTTTGTATTTTTGTTTATATTTGTTTTAATTAGAAGTTGATTTATTCTGCCATTATTGGTTTTTTGTGTTACTAAAAAGGGCAAAGTTGGGTTAAATCATTTTTTTCTCGTTTGATGCTGAAACGGGGTTTTTATTGTCTGGGCTAAACACGTATAATTAAGTGGACCTATTCGTCTAACATACGTTGCAATAAAATTCAGTGGAAGGTGTTCTCTTCTTTCCAGAATTCGATTCTCTCTCTTCTATCTTCGTTATGTATATTTGAAGTTTCAGTAAGAATGACTTCATAGTTCAATTTGTTTCTTCTGCCTTCCCTTCAGACTTCAGTTCACTTGCAGGCTACAGACATCGCACCACCCTTGTGTATTTGCTGCTGTCACATTTGACAAGTCACATTGCGTTACTGTAATATGTTACACAATTTTAATCCTATTATAGTTTTTGTGTTAATTAAGATCAGTTTTTGACTCGGCAAACATGGCTGTCTTTGTAAGTTAGTCATCCCATTGTTGTTACTAAAAGATAAAACAATATAATACCGTCAACACGACGCAACATAACTCTATCGTGCAGACGTTAAATATCTGGCGTTAAATATATGCGTTGTTCCTCTTATCGTCATGAAATGATAGAGGGCTTATTAAAAATATATAAAACTAAATAAATTCATTAATTAATTCAATATAATACACGACAACGAGTTCCACTCGGACTGCATGACCGTACAGGTGGAGGCACCAAAATCCTCCAAACCATCGAATAATATTTACCAGCCATAGCAGCGTGATATTCCATAAGACTTGACTCTTCACGTACCAAGTTTAATTTCCCCACCAATAATAAAATAACTTCCCCTACGCATCCTGCAAAGATAGCTGGTGTCAAGGATGACTTCTACGACTAACAACCACATTACGAACCCAATAGCAATAATATTAATTAGAAGTACGGTGATATCCAATCACCGTATCGCTCATCTGTCCCTCTATTCCACTATTTTCAATGCACACATCGCGAAGCAAAGCAACAAGCATTATCTTCCTTCTTCCATTGGTACTATAGCCCACCGTGGTCTTTGGCCTGTCGAATAATGTCCTTCCATTTTTTCCTAACTGCCACCAATTCTCTCCATCTTCTCACTCCCAGCACTTGAAGATCTCTTTCTACTTCTTCTTTCCTTCCTTTCCTGGGTCTTCCCCTTCTTCTCATCCCTTCCAGTTCTGTAGTGAAAATCTTTTTGTGCATCTTATCCTTCTCCATTCTCTCTAGGTGACCTAACCAGCTTATCCTTTCCCCTTTTATCCATTTTACTATATTTTCTCCTACCAAACATCACCATGATTGCTTAATGCAAGCAACCTGAATGAAGATTCCAATCAGTCCTCCAGATACGACATCATGTATATTAGTGTAGAGGCAATACTATTTGCAACGTCTATCTTCAGGGCGTAGCCCAAGAAGAGTAAAGCCACGCGAAAAGAAAATGGAATAAGACAGACGATGGATTACTGGATAAACGGATGTCGTCGCACAAGCCAGAGTAGGCGGAGATCAAGTTGATGCACGCAAGACAGATGGACAAGGGGAACAACAAGATAAGTGATGAACACGAGATATGAATGTCTGAAAAGCATGGCATGGAAAGGGCGAAGGTACACAGGAACTGAGGGCGGAAACTCGGTAAGGCCGAGGACAGCAGGAAAGAGAACCGGTGTTTTGAGGAGCAGATAATTGTTATGGAATACTTCCGAGACCGCGCGAACACAGTACCGACTACCAAAAATAATGTGCCCGAAATGCCAACGGTATTAGCAGTCCCAAGGGTCAACATAGTCGTATTGCACTGTTGAGTGCCTCAACCTGGAGAATCACCATCATTTTCATGGTAAACTCTACGCCAGGTAAGTAAGCTTGCCGTTGTATTCCGCAGTATTTGAAGGATCGCTAGAGATGACGCCACAGATGTACAGTTCCCTACAATTCTTTAGGGAGACAGTTGCGAGGATTCTGCACACTCAGTACTAAAAAATGTTTTCTCTATCAAATTATAACCGAATTTATCATCTAAAAATATTCCTACTGCGTTTAAATCGCTTAAACAACTGACAATAACAGAAACCACAAGACAAAAGAGCGAACACAACATGAATCATTCAGAGGTCTACGGCACTTGGTTCGTCCAATTAGTATGGCGGAAACGCTGCTTATGTCTATACAGGAAGTGTGTGGTTCAAAATATGTGTGGCTGTCCTCATGCAGGTTTCCCGTTACTTTCCTCAGTCCCTCCAGGCAGTTGTCATCAGTTGGTTAATCACAAAGCGCAATGACCACTTCCTGGCACATTCTTCACAGATCATTATTTGTCATATTATCTAATTTACTGACATCGTCGATTAAATCTTCTGCGATGCTTAGCAGTCATGTCGTCTTTATAAGAAGAATACAAAAAAAAATGCAAAAACCTAAAGATAAACTGTATCTTACATAGACGCATGTATTACGTGTACTTCTCCCTGTTACGAGTAATTAACTACAGTATAAAATATAGAGGCGGCTCTGGACGACATTACGGTGTTGCGCACATTATTATGTAATTCTTGCTACGTCATTTTACCGCGTGTTTCATTTTCCGTACACCTTCCGCTCCAATAAATATTTAGCGAGTTAAACTCAAGACGCTAACAGAAGCGGGTGTGATTCTTCACACGAAATGTTGGCTGCTGTCGTCCGATTTCAATCCGAACTGAAACGTCTCGATAGAACTTAGATAAAAATGATATTGGTAAATATTCCTTCGTAAATAGGATCATTAGAAGCTGGAACCAATTACCTGCCGGCTTACTAGCGTCTTTCCCCTGTAAACTAAACACGTTTAGAAAGACGGTTAAGAATGTAGTTACAAGCAAGGGAATTCAAGTGGGGATTGAGTGTAAATAAGTGAAGTGATGTAAAGTGTAGTGATTTATGTGGAGTGATATTATTTTGAAGTTAAGTGAAGTGGAGTTACGGTGAAATTCTTGGGGATAAAAGTGCCATGTACACTAGGGTGACTTTATACAGAGTGTACTTGATTATATTGTGACTATTTCATTTGGGTGTATCTTGTACTTTGTTTTAACTTGTTCTGTGGTTGTTTTAGCTTGTTTTGTAATGTGTGGGTGTGTATGTGTGGTTTTGTAATGTATGTGTGTGTGTGTGAATGTGTGGTGTTTTGGTAATACGTATCCTTGAATTTACTGTGTTTTGTATTATTTGTACTGTGTTTTTTTGTATTGCTTCGTTTATGTATATTTATTCTTATTTGTTTGGTTTGTACTAGTGTAGGAACTACTGCCACCGAGTGACAACTCAAATTCAGTTACTACTACTACTACTACTACTACTACTACTACTACTACTACTACTACTAATAATAATAATAATAATAATAATACTCATTAATACGCAATTTTATAAACTCCTACTAAGCTTCTGAAAGCCTGTAATCTGCGGACAAACGGAAGAACTGATTGACAGAGAGCTATGACGAAACTTTTCTGGATCACTTGCTCCTGATGATGAAGGCACAACATTCTCCTAAAACGCTGCTAATTACTGACCAGCTGAAAAGGTTTAGCATGCCACAAGATTTTAATCTTAACTTGTTATGTTCTTTACAAATGGTGAGCTTAGGATGTCTCGCAGCGAACAGTATCCGCGATGAATTCCGAACGTAAGCTCGCCAATTTAACATAGTTTGCCTCTCAATTGTCCCCGAATATAACAGAACGGTTTTCCCGCCAAGAGATTATTTGATTGTATGCGTTACGTGATGCGGAACTAAAACCCAATTCCATTTTGAATTAGAAACAGAAGCTGTTGTAACATTTAATATAATAGCAGACTCCCTATTATTCAAAACATGAATTTGAGGTTATAAACCACATAGCTATCAAATGCTCGTTTCGGCACTATTATTACGAGAGCTACTGACACAAATGCATTTGCAGTTTTCTGGGGCACAGAATTTGTGCCTTATTCTAGTCAGCAATGCGTGTTACACTTTACCAAATACAGGCTGGGTATGTGAACAGAGAAATTACAGTACGGGCCAGCAAGTTTCAGTGGTGCGATAAAACTTATCTCCTGCACCAGGCCAAATAATATCCAAACACACACACGATTTAATGTTTCACCGCCAACTAAATATCATATTACAGTTTTCAATAACAATTTCTGTGTACGCTTTTCCTTTCCAGTGCACAAATTTCTAGTTTATTATTACATATCAAATGCGATGTTATGCGCCTTTATTGTTATTCTATTTAAAAACGGCCTTAATAGCTCAGGTCATACAGGGGCGATAACGAGAAGATTTGTGAACAGTGGACTGGAATGCATACGGAAGCACGCAGACGTGGCCTAAGCTGAAGTACTATCCGGGAACATATGCGTGATTTCAGGCTTCCGCCGCGAAGTAGATGATAACTATGCTCTTCTGGGTTATTACGCAGCGAGTAGTGGTAATTTATTACCGACGTTTCGTGACAACCTATCGGGTCCCACCTTCAGGGGTGAGGGATTATTTATCCTTGGAGATGGGACAGATAGGTTGTCCCGAAACGTCGGTAAGAAATTACCACTACTCGCTGCGTAACAACCCAGAAGAGCGCAATTCTCAGCCAGGTAAACACTTGGAGAAACTAGGCAAAACCATGCAACCTTCGGTCAGAACAGCAGGTTCGCTTGTCGAAATTTGAAGCCAGGATCCCCTTTTACAGGTCTAAAAAGTAGGATTGCTTCTATATCGTTTGATTTAGTTATATGCATATTCAAAACTGCTGTCCTTCTTCCCTCTTATAGAAAAACCGTTGTTCCGTTGTGAATATGAAGTAGACTTATGTAGGACATTAATGACATTCTGTTTCTTTGGAACAGATATTAAGGCCATATAAGTACTGCACTCGATGCAGATTCGCAAATAAACTACCGTGCCAGGAGCCAAGGCTATTCTGACAGATACATAATTAAGGTCGAATGTTATGTAGTCTACCGAAAACAGAATTCAGACAATATAAACAATGCATGGAGTGCGACATATTAGGTTCTCACAGCGCTGTTCATATATATTCAAGTTTTCTGTGAAATGACATCATGTATATTGGTACATTATTACTGACCTTCCAGAAGAGCAAGATGCCTCCATCTGTGGGGTGGTCTAACAAGAGGTAGGGTAGGGTAGGATAGGGTAAGTATCCTTAGGCGGAAACAGAAATTATGAATACAGAACATTACAGGATATACAGGATGTACTGTAAGGAATAATATCTCATTTTTTATTTCACGCCCTTTGGCCGGTTTGTTTGCACCTATTTGTTTTTTTTTACGCGACTAACACTTTTCATGTACGCCTTTTTCACTTTCGCCCGCTTTTTTATGAAAGCAAATTGGGCGTACAAAAAGGGCTGCATGCTTCTACAAGGCTTAGATGTTTTCGTACAATAAATTCGTATTTTGTATTTTAGACGTACACGGAATATACTAAAACACACTTATATTGCAGTAAATAATGTGACAATGTTGCTGCATTCCTTCCGAAAATCAGGGTTTAGTAACGACATGTGCGATGTGAGATGGTTATTACTACTGGTACTCTTGAGGTTGCTGTTGGCACATCCAAAATATTACCTGAAGCATGAACATTATAGTATGTGCTATCAGTATCCTTTCAGGCAGAATACCGCTAATAATAAAGCGCTAACGGGCCGACACATACAGCGAAATCAATACATAATCTACACTGTGTTAAGAAACGCTACCTGGCGCTTAATCAAACAGAAGATTTTTCCATGGAAATGGCGTGAGGACGACATAAACACAAAACCATTCACACTGACCTGCTCAGGCCACTAGAATTATGTAATGATCCGTTAGTGTTTAAAATTAAACACTGGAACAGGCGGTGTTTTTCATATCACACTGACGGATATAATCTTCACATAATTCGTGTAGTGCCACTTTGTTTGTAATAACGTCTACTGTCCTGCTTCCGCGTTAAGTTACTCCGATCCGACGATTAGCTTACTCCCTGCTTCTTTTTTCTTTGTAAGATTTCGGTTGTGTTCTAATAAACCGACGTCAGTGCAAATATACTGACAGTTGGTGCATCAATTGGGTCTAAAAGGAGAATACAGATTACAGTAAGATATTTCTGTATCCGAAGCGAAGGCATAAGAGGGATTCGAGGTATAGCTCAATTCATTCTTACACTCGGCATCTGCTAGATATTAGTGGTCAGCTTCACACATCGACCATTCTTACTCCTGAAAAAGAGACATCGGTATCCGTTAAATAGGAGGTTGAGTGGGCCCCACCGCCGATATGGTCAATTTAAAGACGAAAAACAATTCGTTTTTACCTGGAATCGAACCTCATTTCCTCAGCTGTTCAGCAGGTGGCCTAGTCGATATAGCTACTACACTATCTCTGCTTCACATATTGTATACAGTAATAGCTCAATCAGCCTAGTTGGCCTACCTCTCATCGAAGCTGTAACTGTGAGGACAGGCTGGATAACGAAGCAGGAATTCTAACTACTACTGCGATCCGACATTCTGCATTAAACAGATGGCAATTCCATCAGTTGTCCTTATCGTGCGGTTAGGGTTTCTTAATGCTCAGGAAAAGTGGTTTCATTACAAAAAAAAAAAATTCCTTCTTCACCATTTCGTGCTGCAATTTCACACCGCTTCGCTGAGCGTTGCGTTCGCCGAGGATACTCCACATCGCCACGATTTATTTTCTCTGGTTTAACTGCCCATGCTCACATTCTTCACACACAGCGTTTTATAAATCTCCGCCTATCAGCTCCATTTATCCTCATGACTCCAGCGTGATGAAATTCGCTGAAGAGGGTCAAAAGGTTAGAAATCTTCACCCCCGACTAAACGTCGCAACTTTCATTAGTTATAACGCAGTGAAAAAAAAAAAGGAAAAAACTCCGAAAAATAAATGAACAAACTACAATGGAACCAAGCAAACTGGCTCGAGCACTAAAACTTCTGGCTTGTATTCCGGAGAAGCCCAATTCTTATCCCGGCCACGACAATCATCATCTTGACAGAAATGTTTTGCGGTTTTCTTTGATTTTTCCAGAGACATTCCGCTAGAGTACCTCAAATTATGCCGCAACCACTTCTTTCTACAGTCTTGTCTATTCATAATCCACACTTATCATCCCACTCTTCGGTATTATATTCTGGTAAAATCAGGCGTTGACACTTTATCGCATACAACGTAAGGAAATAAAATATCAGAAGGAAATACAACTGGAACTACACAACAAATTAAGGTATAAAGAACCACAATTTAATCTGTTATTGTTGCATGTGGCTGCGAAACGTGATTTGACTCCGCAGAAAGTATTCACACAAAATTTGCATTAATTTCCTCAGTCCCTAGTTCTCACTACAGTGAAGGGCACATTCTTCCGAAATGGTAGCCTCTACAGAGAACATTTATTAATATAATATATTAACTTCTAGTCTGTGGGGAGAATATTTATTTACAGTCACGAAATCATACCAATTGAAATTAATACTTATAATAAAACCAACTAGATGCACTAATTTCTCAAATTTATTTTTGGAATAAAACTCTACATGTTTCGGACAGTTCCTCTGTCCTTCATCAGGAGTTTTTCATTGTAAACACAGTACTTCTATATGTCATACAGGTTTGCTGACAGCTATCAACAAACTTGTATGGCATATACCATTGCTGTGTGTACAGTGAAGAACTTCTGATGATGGACAGAGGAAATGTCCGAAACATGTAGAGTTCTTTTTAGATTCGTGGTTCGGTGCATCGTAATTCTAGGTTGAAGAATTCCAACGAGATGCAACAGTATGAATTTATTAACTGCTCAATTACTCTACGCGTTTCGGGTGTCCATCGCACCCATCATCAGGAGTACATAAAACTGTAGTTGCAGCCTCTGGTACAGATCATACTATCTGGGGAGCAAGCTTCCTCAAACGTAACCAAATAAGGACTCATTTGGTCACGTTTGAGGAAGCTTGCTCACAAGATAACACGATCTGTAACAGAGGCTGCAACTACAGTTTTATGTACTCCTGATGATGGGCGCGATGGACACCCGAAACGCGTAGAGTAATTGAGCAGTAAATAAATATCTTCATACTGTTGCATCTCGTTGGATTTCTTCAGCCTTTGTAGAATTTTATTCCAAAAATAAATATGAGAAATTAGTGCATCTAGTTAGTTTTATTATAAGAATTTATCACGATGTACGGTCACCTGAACGTCAAATGAAATTAATACATAAAGGTAAAGCAGTCCCATTACAAGTCTGGACAGGCCCAGAGGGTTCCAGGAAGTTAAGGTTCCCAGATTTCGTGACAACGGCACAGGAAGGTGGTAGGTTGTCAGCCTTACGCACCGGCCGTCTTTACCCTCAGGAAATACTCCTGGTACTCATTTCTGTTAGAGGCTGAGTCGACCCCAGGGCCACAGTGCGATCGGAAGGATTTTATGTCAATGAAAAATCCACTGACACCAGCTGGAATCGAACCAGCGACCTTCCGATTTGTAGCACAGCACCTTAACCACTGTGTTACCGCGGTGCCCCAATTAATACATAATCCCGTCATAAATATTACATATTTTGCCGTCACGTTTCGGACAAGTAAGAAGTACGCGAGATTTCAGGCTTCCACCGCGAAGTGAATGAGAACTGGGCTCTTCTGGGTTACTACGGTGCGTGAAGTTGTTAATTCCTTACCGACGTTTCTGGACAACCTATCGGTCCCATGTTCAAGGTCCCTCGAACATGGGAAACGTCGGTAAGAAACTACAACTTCACGCACCGTAATAACCCGGAAAAGCGCATTTCTCATATAAGAAGTAAGTTAAGTCCGATCCATTCAGTACACACGAATTTTTTTTCACTGGTAACAAAGGTTTATGTAAAAACAAACATTCCAACTGTACCTTCATTTGTTTTACAGAATGCAACATTGACGCCATAAACACTGCAACATTTCCATCACTGATTATAAGCTCATTAAAGATCACATTTGGAACAGACGTTGCATCGAAACGGTATTCGATAAAATTTTACCATTTTTCCATTATGAACTGGATATTCCTGCCTCCGATCAGAATTCCCTACACGGTTTTCAATTAGTGAACAGAATACCTAAAATGTATCTCCATATTTTAAAATGATAAAATCAAAAGTTAGAAACTTGCAGTGACAAAAATGAAGCACACAACGCATACATAAAACATGAGCAAGTTTAAAAACATACGTCGCGTTTTAAACGAAGTTTTTTACTGTAAAGTTTTTTTATATAAAAAGAGCCTTGTTTCGAAGCAGTTTTTGGGAGGTTACGATCTTTCATATCGATATCGAAGACACACCGCACTTCGTATGTTCAGCCGTCACCCAAAAACCCTCATAGGCCTTCCGTTCCACATGAAATATGTGTTGGGAATCCAAGCTATCAAGTACCTGTGTACTGCACTGAGCTTGCTGGAGGTTCGGGTGATATACAAGCGCAGGGGACAGATCTTCGTGACCTCTACCATAAACCATTCTCTCTATCAATGGCATGTTTTAATCTCTCGTGAAATATATGATGAAAATTGATGTTGCCGCTGTCTACTGGTTTCTACAAACCGTGGCTGGCTAAATTGCGAAAGTGAAGAAGAAGCAGATGTAGCGCGTGTCACAAAGCAGCGTCCACGTGAATTTCACGTAAACGAAGTTCGCCTCATCGTAAGGAAAAAGACCATAGTGTATGAGTTGCAGTTGTATCAGTAAGTGGTTAATTAGCACTAACAGTGATACCAGCTCCTCTCGTGTTAATTTACAATTAAAAGGGAACAATTAACAGGCATATACTAAGTGAAGAACAGAGGGTACTGAATGCCGAGGGATTCGGTTATTTATGCACATCACGTAGCGCTCCGAAGATAAGGGAGTTTGCAATCAGCTGCGGGTGAAAGTCAAATGTGTAACGTACGTACAAATGCAGACTGATCTTGGGAGAAATGTAACAGCGTACGCAGTATAGTGACTAGGTTGTGGGCTGGAATATTCGAGAATCCTGGTTCGATTCCTGGCTGGGTCAAGAGAATTTTTCTCTTCTCCGAAGCATCCAGACCACCGCTGGGGCCCGCGCCTCCTAGGGCCGGCGCGTTAAGGTTGACCGCTCACCTCCATTTACTGCCGAACTTAAGAATATGTGGAGATACAAAGCCACTAGCCCATACGCCTTCACAACGTGCACAGATACAAATTTACCTTTTCCTTTACTTTACCGCGGTGGAACGTGTGAATGTGAATTGGATTAAACTTGCTCTGTATTGTATCCAGTGTCAATGTCTGCCTTTGTCTGTTTCGCAAATTATGTTCAACGCAGCCCATCCGTCCCTTAAAAGAGGTGGACGGAAAAGTTCGGTTTCCCTGTCGTACTTCTTTCCACGAACACCTGTAATGTCTGTAAAACTTTAATTGTGACGGCTTGGTATTGTAATGGATGTCAGCGATATTTTGATCATGTCTCAAAAACCCACGCCACTGGTCTAGTGAGAGAGAATGTTCTTCATAAAGGGCCCATAAGACAATATACGGCGCCCTGTACGCTCTCCGTCCGAAGCTGGAGAAAGTCCAGTCTCCAAAAGACTGTAGGTATTTCTGCCTAAGGCGATGGACAATGTCGAAAAGTCTATCACTTCTATTTATTTGAATGTTTGTATTCGTCACAAAAAATGCGAACGTTGGTGATTACTGTACCTTTAATTTGAATCTCTTTAATTCAGAAGTTTAGCGAAATATCAAATCTTGACAACATGATGGCCCTCAGAAACTGCAGACTCGAAATTAAGAGGATTAGTCAGATATTGTGAAATACCGAGTTTAGGCGCGTTCGCAAAATTACGAAAAGTGCTTAGCTTCTTCATAATGTCAGTCTGTCTGTTTGCCCGTCCGCATGAAAAAACCCGGCTCCACTGAACGGATTTTCATGAAATTTCGCTTTGGAGTATTTTTCGAAAACCTGTTGAGAAAATGCAAGTTTTATTGAAATATGACAATAATAATTGGCACTCGGTAAGTAAAAGTAAACACATTCATGATAATATCTCGCTCAATTACTCTTAGAAAGAGAAATGTTTTAGACGAAATTTGTAGATAAAATACAAAAAACGAAATTTATGTTCAAAAACGTTTTTACAAAAAAACAGTGCCGGTTCATGAGACAATGTAAAAAAATATGGTACAGACAGACAGGCCAAAGATGACAATAGAATAAGGCGCATGCGACTTGCACGCTGTATAGCTAAGGATACAGACACACATTCAGAATATGTAGTAATACGTAGTTATTGTTTCCCATGACAACAATGGTTACGCAAAAACTCCCCAAAGTTACGTTAATAGAGACATAGCCTGTCTTGTTATATATGTACAACCTGAAAATGACTGGCATTAATTACTGGAAGTCACAATCTGGCAGTACTGACTGACGGTCACAGACTGACACTACTGACAGTACTGACTGACAGTCACAGGCCGACAATACTGGCAGTACTGACTGACAGTCACAGACCGACACTACTGACAGTATTTACTGGGTCACAGACCGACACTACTGACAGTACTGACTGACAGTCACAGGCCGACACTACTGACGGTGCTGACTGACAGTCACAGACTGACACTACTGACAGTACTGACTGTCACAGACCGGCACTACTGACAGTACTGACTGACAGTCACAGGCCGACACTACTGCCAGTACTGACTGGCAGTCACAGACCGACACTACTGACAGTACTGACTGACAGTCACCGACTGACACAACTGACAGTACTGACTGACAGTCACAGACTGACACAACTGACAGTACTGACTCGTTTTTATGTTCCTGATCGCCTTCTAAACCTGCTTCAACTCTATTATTTCCGAGATCCTGATTAATTCGCATATTCGAATAAACAACGTGGACAGAGGATTAACCCATGAATGCAATCTCTCTCATAATAGAAAATAACAATAAATATTCATGTACATTCAGACTTCGAATCAGCACACCGTTATTATTTTAAACTTCCTCGCCATGGTTATATGCAGCTTACACCTTGTCCACACATTTCAAAGTTTTTACGATCTCCCTAAACCAATAAAAATTTGTATTTTTCCGTTGTAACTGTGACAACGGCACTCCAATCCGAATCCCCATTAGCAAAACGTCCCGATGGAATACAGAGAGTTCTTAAACATTATGTTACAAAGAGTCTGATATTTCAGTTATCCTGGGTGTTATATATTACTTATAGACAAAAATATAAACAACAAAATAGGCCAGCATAAATATCAATACGTTAACCAGTTGAAAGTGTTTTAAAAAATAATATAAATAAAATCAACCATGTCAGATTTGTAAAAATTACTGAATATTTGGTACTTTCTTATTATCGTACTTCTCGATTCTAAGAATCAATCTCTCCCACTTTAAGGTATCTTCAATCGGACTGTGTCTTACACCTGATGGCGTCTAAACACCGCCTACTACAATTTAGAGCTCCTTCTCCTATTTCTTGATGAGTTATGACTGTCGCAGACAGACAAAAGCACAGGCACCTCACTTCATTATATGGAGTGAAAGGTGAACACACAGTATTAAATTACATTATCTCCTAAAGGGAACTCTACATTGCTTCCACTCTTGCACCACTTTTAAGCCCAAACACTACCATTTAGTGTCAGATTTCAACACCGACACCAGCAATTTTCACACACGCAGACTCGATACCTTTCTGCAAAATGCTGAAGACAACAGGGAGGGATAAAAGTACCTACAATTTCTTATTCCGGTCCATCATTTGACATTGGATTTCGTCGGTAGATATGCACAAAAAGTTTTTCTTCGGCCTGCGACAATTGTCCTGCCACGCCAGCATATCTCGAGTGGCGATGGAAATCCTCGGGGAAGAGCCCTTGAACCAAGTGGGGTTTGTGGTGAAATATGACACTAAATGGCGGTGTATGGGCTTCAAAACTGTGCATGAATTGTGGAAATATAGTATCCCACTTAGGACACACAGCCGGTTAACGGCAATTTCTTTAAAATCATCCTGTAGACCAAGCGAAATGTCCATTTAAATTCACCACAGTAGAATAATTTCTTTCCCATTGTCATCATTTCTCGTGCTTTTAGGCCTTTACCTCATTTTCCTTAAAACAGCCACTAAGTTATATCTTCATTTTTGTACGGTACAGCTTTGAAAGTTGTCACTTCTGTAAAACCTTCTACCGGTTATAAAGACATCATATACAGGCATAATTACACAATTTTATCTCTACCAATCCAGGCCTGTCAAAGGAAGTAAAAAATCAATATACTGCCTTACAATTAACTTTTAATATCCTCTTCAGTCCTAAATTTTGTATTTACGATTCTTGTAATGTGCCTTTAAAAGATCTGAAACAGCAAACCAATTGAAATAAAATTCAACTCGAACTAATACTTTCACAAATATTTTCTGTCATTTTAACCCTTGAACATTAATTAATAATATCCGGTTTGGTATGCCGTTTTTATTCGCCAGACCCAGACCGTTCATATCACCTATATGTCTAGTTATTTTGATTAAGTAATACTTTAAACCATTTTCCATGTGATGAAGCCCCTTGGGGCCACCTCCATTCCCGCAGACCGATTTTAATTATACTTGGTACGGCAATCCCATTCAATATTAGAACACTCCTACCAAAATTTAAAGCTTTAATTTTAATTACATAATAAGTTATGGTCTCCGCACAAAAACACAGACACATTCTTCTATCTATTCTAATACAAGGTGTCTGTGTGACTGGGCGTGTCTGTCTCTAGCATCCATAAGCGATCAGAGTGCAAGGACATGAAACTGAAAAGTGGAAGAGTTTTAGGAGGAATAAAAGGTATGCTGTACCAAAAAAATCAAAACTGATCCAAGGGAACGATTTTGAGCCACGTGGTTTCAACCCTAAGCAATGATCAGTGGTCCGAGTCACATACACTGCCACGGTTACGATAAACGGTTGTCCGTGAGGTAGGCGCCGAGGCCGAAGAAATAGTTCTGCATCGAACATACGACGCAATACAGCAAAGTCAGACGGCAGCACTCCGATAGATTGTACCAGTACTTGGATTGCTGTAAGAAACGAGTATTTAACGATGAAAGACGTGAGTAGAACGGGTCTGTAATAACAGAGCCAGCTAAAATAAGCAGAAAAAAGGAAAGAATGAACCGACGCTGCTAAGATGCAGAGACGAAAAAGGAAAGGAAGTCATTTTATATTGTAAAGCTGTTGCAAAGGCAAAGAGAATCTCCAGTATAAATGGCGTAAAAATTATTAGCCACATTTTAAATTCATTTATGCTGCAACATGAGCATTAAAACGTTTAAAGCTAAAATGCGTTAACAACTGTTTTGCACGTTTGATTCCTTTCACATTTTTGTACAAATCTGTCAAAATGGTATTAATTACACTGCAATTAGGGCGAGGAAAGGTGAAATGGTACCAGCTGTAGAACTGTAATTCCTGATGGTCGAAACAGAAGAAAACAAGCTGAAAGGACTGCCATTGAAAGATTAAAGTCGGCTGAGGCTAGGAGTGAATCAACGCAACAGTGGCTGTTAACAGATCATTAACTGCAAGGCTACGAGCTGCTGAAATTCTTTCAGTACTCATCTGAGAACAGAAGTTACTAGAGAAGCAGATGCATTGTCCACAGCAGCGGAAATTTCAGAGGCGACTCAAACCGGAAGTTAAGCTAGGGCCTCAGCCTGCATACGGATATCACACCACCACAGCCAAACCACAACGTAACACCAACACACATCGAACCAGAGCAATACAACCCATGAAATGGCTCAAAAAATAAGTCGCAAGCTCCTGAGGATGGATGTATTAACATGCGAAACATGTTGAGCATTAAATAAAGAAATAATAAAGCAAGTGACATCAAGCTGGTCTCTCTTTATTCAGTTATCAAGATGATGCGCGGTCCAATAAACATAAGATTAACAGCGTCAATCTTCCTGAAAACGTTCTACCAGAAACAAAAAAGTGTGCGGCAAGCAATGTATCAATGAAATCTGTAAGATGTGTCAAAGCAGGACTCTAAAAATCCGGGCGCCAGTTCAGAATGGCGCCTAGATACTTTGTCGTGGCGCCTAGAATTTCGGAAGCATGAATTGTAATTTAAAGGGTTTTTTTCTTTTGTTTGGTAATTCCGATTCAACAGGAACTTCGTTACTATACATCTCGATCATCGCCATCAACGAACAGTCAGTTTAACGTAATATGAGAATGCGTGGCAGGATCTCTTTAAGCCTTTGACAAGAATGGCGGGGGGAATGGAGAGCAGGATAATGGGAGTGGTGATTGAAGGGGTGGGTGGTTCGTCGTATATTTTATCTCCTTTCTATTGCAATGTTTAATAAGTAGTTTGAAAATGAAACTTTCCGTTTCAGCTTATTTCTAAGGAATTTTAAATTTTGATTTGGTATTACTTTCTGTGGGGGATCGCGTTAGCACAGTGGTTAAACTGCTGTGCTACAAATCGGAACGTCGCTGGTTCGATTCCAGATGGTGTCATTGGAATTTTTCATTGACATAATCCTTCGAATCGCACTATGGCCCTGGGGTCGACACAGCCTCTAAGAGAAATGAGTACCAGGAGCATTTCCTGGGGGGTAAAGGCGGCTGGTGCGTAAGGCTGACAACCTTACCGCCATCCTGTACCATTGTCATGAAATATGGGAACCTTAACTTCCTGGAAAACTCTGGGCCAATCCAGACTTCTAATGGGGCTGCTTGTATTAATTTCGGTGTGCTGTATCAAAAAAATCGCAAAATATGGTGTCATTCCGAAGAATATCCGCAATGTATGTGTAAATACTGTAGTTTATTTAGACATATAGTGAGAGTACAAGCAATAGCGGGAAGATAAATTTATTGGTCATTGTGGCATGAATCCTCAAAAGAAGGAAAGCAATGTGTGTTTCCTGAATTCTGTAGCTACCGCCTGCATTCCAGGAAAATTCGTCATGCCTTCTATCAACGAATTATGAAGGGTAAAAGCAGTGCTTATAAACACGTAAAAAAGATCTTCTGTAAGAAACAGAATAAAGTTGCATACAAACGGACAGAGCAATTGAACAGAATACCAGAAGACGGAATATCAAAATTCACTGCCACTTACCGTCCAGAAAGAAATATAACTGTCTGCAGACGCCATGAACTACGGACTAAAACGTAAGAGTTTCAAACTTCTGCTTCAAATGCATAAAAAGAGAAAAGAAACCGGTCAGTGCCTTCTAAAACAAGTGCAGTCATTCACAATATCAAACATTCTAATCAAACATGGTACGTCTTCTTGGCCGTCAGGTTACACTGGTCAGCTAATAAGAAATTGTTTGGCCCGGTAACATAGTAACTTTTTGAGTTCATAACCATCGTCAGATTCTGTAGACCTACAATGGAGGAATAAAAATAATCAATAACTTACTTACTTGCTTAATTACTTACTTATTTAGTTACTTACTTAATTACTTACTTACTTACTTACTTACTCCATGATGCTGAGTCCTTCTTGAGAAGCTAACTGGTTTGCAGCTAGTCAAGAAATTCCCCGCATTTCACGGAACCCGAAGATTCATTACCGCACTCAAAAGCGCCCGCCAACTGTCTCTATCCGGGGCCAACCCAATCCAGTCCACATACCCACATCCCACCTCCTGGAGATCCATCCTAATATTATCCACCCATCTACGCCTAGGTCTCCCCAGTGGTCTCTTTCCCTCCAGTTTCCCCAGCAAGACGCTATACACCCCCTCTCCTCACCCATACGCGCCACATGCCCAGCCCATTTCATTCTTCTCGATTTTGTCACCCGCACAATATTGAGTAAGGAGTGAAAATCATTTAGCTCTTCCTTATGCAATCTCCTCCATTCCCCCGTTATAATCAGTAACAACTATCCAAAATATATAAACAACCGAAAAATGCACTTTAATGTTTATTATGTACTTTATCCACATGTTCTCATGTTGTGCATGAAATACGTCATAATTGTTTTTGTTGTTTTTTGGTTATTTACATATTTTGGATCCGATTTAGCAAGGAAGATAGAACGTATTAAATAACAACAAGATGGAACATGTTACATAACAGCTGTGTTTGTACATTTCACTATACATATTATATCGCAAAATGAATCGGATTTGTTTTAAAAAAATCAACATGTTGCAAAACGATATACATTAAAATACACAAAAATACCACAGTTGTGATATACTGTTCTTTCTTCCCCCACTGTTTTTTGTATTTCACAACAGGATTTTCCAAATTTTGACGTTTTGCTGACCGTGCATCTCAGTATATTTATCTCAGTATTTAAACAACTTGATGCACAAAATTTTTGTTTTACAATAAGTATATTTCATGCCTCTACATGTTTCGAGCACATGAGCTCATCATCAGGAGGTCAAAATTGCATTACACAGCCTCTGGCATCATCACACCTAAAGGTGTGATGATACCAGAGGCTGTCAATTTTGACCTACTGATGATGAGCACATGTGCTCGAAACATGTAGAGGCATGAAATAAACTTACTGTTTTGCATTACACTTATTGTGATACCAGAGGCTGTCAATTATGACTTCCTGATGATGAGCACATGTGCTCGAAACATGTAGAGGCATGAAATAAACTAATAGTTTTGCATTACACTTATTGTTTTGCATTACACAGCTTCTGGTATCATCACACCTAAAGGTGTGATGATACCAGAGGCTGTGTAATGTAATTTTGACCTCCTGATGATGAGCATATGTGCTCGAAACATGTAGAGGCATGAAATAAACTAATTGTTTTGCATTACACTTATTGTTTTGCATTACACAGCCTCTGGTATCATCACACCTAAAGGTGTGATGATACCAGAGTCTGTGTAATGTAATTTTGACCTCCTGATGATGAGCACATGTGCTCGAAACATGTAGAGGCATGAAATAAACTAATTGTTTTGCATTACACTTATTGTTTTGCATTACACAGCCTCTGGTATCATCACACCTAAAGGTGTGATGATACCAGAGGCTGTGTAATGTAATTTTGACCTCCTGATGATGAGCACATGTGCTCGAAACATGTAGAGGTATGAAATAAACTTATACTGTAAAACAAACATTTTGTACATCTTGTTGGTTAATTACTGAGATAAATAAAGTATTTTCCAAGTTACCGAAATCTGCAGCTCTACTCAGAGGCTGTCTTACTGTAACTACGTCATGTACAGTAACTAATCAGGAACGCCCATACTGGACTCTGGTTATTACGAATAATTTTTTTCAGCAAAGAACTCTGTTGCTTATCCGTCGCCATAAATTACATACAGTACACGTGATAACACAAATGTGAAGCTAACTTCTATTGAAGTGTCAGCTGGAAAACTTTCCCAATCACTAGAAACACAATAACAGAGTGAGCAGTAAACATATTATTTGTTGAAGCGACTTCAAACAAATACCACCACTGCCCACAAACACAAATTAATCCCAAAGTAAACTAAAATATTTTGTTTAAAATTGCAACTCAAGGGAACAGGGCAGTAACGATGCAACTGGAATAATATTTATGCCTAAGTGATGTGAAAAGCAAATTCAGTACGTGAAGCCTTTCTGGGACTAATGCATCTACGGAAACGAAAATACTGTATGTATATCGAAGTTTCCAGTACCACCTGTGATCGCAATGTTAAATTCCTATAGCATTATTACGCTCATCCAGCAAGTGTTTCTTAACTGATGATGTACACGCATGGTTATGAGTCTAATTCACAACACACAGGGTGCAACATTACATATCCCGGAGTGCTGATAAGTCCTTAGCCCGACGAGGAAGGAAACAAGCTCGGAAGCATGTCAGGGAAGCGCGTGATTTCAACAACATCGAGATGCGTCCTGTCATCAAGTTTTTTTCCTGCAAGGCAAGGCGCCGAAGGAAATTAACGCTATTCTGAGAGAAACATTAGCTTTTTTATTATTCTAAAATAGCCAGCTTATTGCACAATGTTTTTATTTTAAAAATAGTTATGTTTTTAAACAACCGTTAAAATATATTTTAATTATCAGATCTCCAACATGTTTCGGTCAGCACTGACCATCATCAAGGAGTACATACAATTACATGGTGAAGTTACCGAAAAAATTGGTTTTTCTAAGGTTGCACACTAGAGTATGATGGCAGCATGCCCGTTGTAGGTTATGTCAAGCTCGGTGGTGC
>Ga0123357_10002261_pt1 | contig 21345 bp, 10 predicted proteins | sample TergutEmb28metaG_FD_89873 | JGI IMG/M metagenome (GOLD analysis project Ga0123357, IMG submission 89873) | Embiratermes neotenicus P4 segment gut microbial communities from Petit-Saut dam, French Guiana - Emb289 P4 | ecosystem: Host-associated > Arthropoda: Insects > Digestive system > Gut ... | reverse complement strand
TGACGCTCCTTAAAGTTAGTATTTCATACTTCATCCTTTGATGAATATCCATGTACATTTAAGCATAAATAAAATTTGGCCAAATGCAGCATCCATAATGGCCTACATCCAATTTTTCTAACTGTGATTTTGTTAGTATGAAAATGTGCTTCTTATCTGCTTAGTTCTACAGATCCAATATATTTTGCTGTGTTTTGTTATTTCACAGAATCAATATTAGATTCTAACCATTTCATAATTCTAAGTTACAAAATTAATAAATAAACTCAGACACTCTCTTATCAGCCTATTAGTCATACCCATAAGAGTATAAAGAAAGTTATTATCTACTATTGAAAATGTCTGTGAAATTCTTACCAATTTCGAACTGTAGGAGAAAGTCAAGAAAGCATAAAAGTCAAAATAATGCATATGCTTCATTGTAGTATTTAAGAGGTTCTGATGTCTCTGCAGATCATGTGTTGTTGTGCTCACACCAAGTTGAATAAAAGTTTAACAAACACTTTTCATCTTTCACATCTATCTAATCAAACACCAACATACATAGATCAAATCTCAAATTCCCCAATATTATAAGTAGGACTGTTGTAATGTTACCTCATTTCCTGATTAATACTCAGACTTCATTACATTTTACAACTGTAAGAACCAATCTTCTCATAAATATGAACATGACACAATCTTCTACCTGGATTCATAGTGATGAGAATGCCACAAGATAAGATGAGATTAATTTCTTGGCCATCAAAAACAAAATTCTTTGCTCTTTCAGCCAAAGCAGACAAAACACAAAGAATCTGTTGAGCAACTACTGAAAGCACTTCAATACTGATTCTGTTGAAGTCATTGAAGCAACCCCATGCTCCTGTCTGTGCAAGACCTAAGAAAGAATTACACAAGCATTAGATTTTCATACCTGCACATAGAAACAGGAGGGAACAATTTTGAAGAATATCTATAAAATACCTTTGGGAAACAAGCAATCTGGACATAATAAATTTGCTGGTATCAGTTGACTTTTATGCAAATCAAATATCAATGTGCTTTAGGTGTAATCACATTGCTGCAGAGCCTATTAAAATCACTGTCCATCTGTTTGTCAGTGAACATGTTACAACTCAAGTACCACTGAACAAATTTTCAGGAAATTTGATACTGAACGATTTTCAAGCACCTGTCAAGGCACTGCAATTTTCATTGAGATAGATAACTGTAACAACTGCTTTTTGTGAAGCACAAATTGTATGCCCAGTATATTTCTTCAACATACCTTACTGTTTTCGAGGCAATTAAAAAATTATGGAAAATCTTTACAAGTAATTTCATGCTCTGGGAAGTACCAAGCTATTTCTATACTATGATATAACAAAAACCCATAGAAAATTTCTCATCATACTAAACTGTTGTGCCATTGCTAGAACATGGGAAAAACAGAAAAAATTAATTTTTTTATCCCACTATCTACACATTTACAATATGATATGATGAAGAGGATCATGCTGTTAGCGTGTTACTCTTAATTCCTTCTACTAAAAAAGTCTGTTATTTTATATTAAAAGGAATGGCAATTATCTGTCAAGATGTAATTTGCAAATCACTTCAACAAATGATTCACAAATGGGTGTGCACATTCTGTTAATAAGAAAGTACATACATGGTAGAATGAAAGATTGCAATAAGACCAGTTCACTGAAATCTAAAAAGTAGTTTGAAATGTAAAAAGACCAGGTTAACAATGAGTGCAGCTATACTGCCATATGCCATGCATGCCTTCATAGCATGGACATGGACAACCATGGCCTAACTTTCATTCTGCTATGCCCTGAGAGAATATCCTGCCCACAGTCTTCTAGTCTGTCCCCTCAGAGTAGATCACAACAATTGCATACATAACTTCCCAATCTTTTATCAAAATCTTTGATTGTTCTGTCTCCCACATACCTGAGAACATCCTGCTCACACTCATATAGTCCATCCCCTCAGAGCAGTTCACAACAATTACATAACGTCCCAAGCCTTTGCCCAAATCTTTAATCGTCTCTGTCTTTCCAGACCCAGCAGGCCCTTTAGCACTTGCCCCTCTGTGCAAGTGCAAAGCAGTTGTCAATGTAATGTAACACCTGAAATAAATTTGTACAAGAACATAAAATTGACAATTATCAAATTATAAATGCAGAAGCATAACTAACTGATTAATAAGTGCTGCCACACTGCCTATTCATAAATGCCAACATTCCAATAAATCAAGCCATACATTAATGAGTAAGGATAGACATCCCTATGCAATAACTTTAAAAGGACTGTTTTCTTGCGATAAGCTCTGATCCTATGGTGGTCTGAAGTGGTCCCCTAGCTATGGACATTCCTTGACCGCCCCATCTGTTTTTATGTAAACCAGTTCCAAGTCACAAGCTTCAAGCCTTTGTTTTTAGATCCGGGTGGACATATCTGACCAGGTAACAAAATGTGGTGTTGGTCAGAGTGTTTATTGTACATTACATTCAGAACTTGTATAAATAAGTTTATTACCAACACATTGCACTTGTTCATACACAACTTTTCCTGCATGTTTCAGCTATTATTTACAGCCATCTTCGTGGAGCAAAGTTCAGGTAAAATTCACACTAGAACAGGCCACAAAGGCCCAGAGGGGAAGTAGGGGTACAGATCCACTCTTTCTTCAACCTCAGCATTAAATGGAGGTTGGCGGTCAATGTCACGGCCCAGCCGCTTTACCATCGTGGAAGTAGACCCCATACCCATTATACAGTACACTGGGTGGGACCCAGGGCTGGTCGGGATGGGAGAGAAAATCTCTCTCCCTTTGGGATTCGATCCCTTGATCATCCAGCACTTAGCAAGTCATTATACTGACTATGCTAACCTGGTCCACCATCTTTAGGAAGCATCATTATGTAGTAAAAGACATACACTGCATTAGCATGTAGCTCTGTCAAGGGTGAATGGTAAATACAGAATGCCAATATACCATTAAAACACCAATATACAGTGCTGACAATGTTAAAGTTACGTTAAAATATGTTAAAATTATTATAATATGGGATTCTTAGTAAAATTTTTTGCATCCAGACATCTTGAAATAATGAATTTGCTTTGAGTTTTATCAAATGGTACGTCAGTATGTCTCCAAGCTGTGTATACTACAAATATCCACTCTGTACTGAGTTACTCAGGAGAGATGGTGGAAAGAAGTAATGCATAGTAATATAGAATAATGGCCTTAGTGTTAGCAGTGTGAAACTTCATGTTTTCTTATGACAGAAATTTCAGTATTTCTATTTCTAAATCAAATCTTACGAATTTAGGTTTCAGGATTCTTGCATGGTATATATATGTTCTTTACCTCTCTGTAAGTGGTGTTATAACAAGCCTCCCAGAATTGCCCAAATATTCATAACCATATACAAAGTATGTATGTGTTTGCCTTACAACGCAATCATCAATATCACGATCCCAGTAAAAACGGAGTTGGGACAGCCATTCAAATGATGACACTTCTGTACAATCTGTGCAAAAGTAAATGGTGATTAGAGTTTTATACAACTGGAATGGCAATAAAAATGTCACAATTTTCTGCACTGGAACTATACGACCTTTTGGGCTGTAACACCAAGTGATCTGGTGGATTTCTTCCACCAGACTACACAATGTCAAATCCCAGATAATCGTAATCTTAACATACAGACTTGTAAAGTATATATATGTGTAAAACTCGTATACTATAACAAGAACAAACAAATCACAACAAATGGAACACAGTTTCAAAGTCTGGAAATGTTTTCAGAAAGATCACTGACACCAGCTGTTCAAAAAGTATAGAACAATTGAAAGCGAACAGTACTTTTGCAATTGCCATCATCATGCTGATGTTTTGGTTTTGTTAAAAATACCTTACTGAAAATGTATGAGCATTAATAATTAGTAACTAAATATAACACATAATATACTACTTAAAGAGTATAAATCTGATTCCAACAAACCAAAGTAAGCAGTGACAGGTTTAGTTGCATGCTGTAGTCTACTGGGTTGTACCAGTGCTTAGTTTGGCAGAAGTGACTTCTACCCAAACAATGAAGACAGCACATTTCTCTGAAGCATTAGTACCCAAATGTCACATTACAGTGTGTCATAAACCAGACACATCTTCACAGATGAGATCCCTAAACCTCATATTCAAGTACAAACACTCCCTGATCATGACAGGGTGTCATTTTTATGACCAGGTCATAAAGTGATGTAAGTTGGCAATACCTTATACATATACACTGACTGCCCACCAGCAAATTAATAAAATGTAAACATGGACAAGCCACCTAAATATAGTGATCTATACAGCATCATAGTAAACTAATTAAAACAAAAACAAAGGGACTGGGGAGAAGACTGACTTGCACACATGCACACTGCATTGACCAAGTGCGGGACTTACGAACTGTATCATGGTTGTAGGTATGAGTGATCAAAAGTTGACGGTGTCATATGTTAGGGAACATCTCTGTAGCATTACCTTCTTTCAGTACATATTTACTTACTTGATTTGTACATTTTATCCACTACATCTCGAGCATGTATTCCAATTGTCACCAATGAAACAAACTTAAGTCTCTGAATCTTGGTTAAAGTTCCTCGAATAGTATCTGAAAATTTACTTAGGACCTGATTCTGCAGAAAGACACACAAACTTACAATTAGTACTTAACAGGCACTCATATATCAACAGTAGTCAGATGTTGAAATTAACACTAGCATTAATGATGGTTTACTAATGATAAAGTCTGACACTGCCTCTAATAAAGACTTTTCTAATATAAAATTATTTACAGAAGCTTAAAAATTCACAAGCAATATTCGAAAATATCCATCAAATCCCAACTAAAAACAAGAGGCACTTTATGATTTAGACTTTTGAATATTCTTTTGTTGAGATCACTAACTCTGGAACACCTATCACCGTCATTCAGCATACTACCAGTACCGGCTACCCAGACACTAAATGGCAGCTTGCCAAGAATTTTAGTGATACTAATCTTTTACTTTATGAATAAAATCCAAACACAAAAGATGAAATCGCACAGAAGATAACGTTTCTTGGTACACTAAATTAAGACACAATGTTGTAATTGTGAAAGTGTTATTCATGTATTTATGGGGTGAAGACATTTTAACCCAGATGCACCTCAATTTAGTGTTCCTCACTACAAAATTATCCCTCATTTAATACCCCACCCCATTTAACTCAAAACTGAACTTCCTACAAGTGAGCTTTCCCTCTATTCAGCATACACTACAAACCCACAAGAAACATAAATACAGAAATTTTACTGTATGAAACAAATTTTGTCTCTTGCATCACAATCATTATCATTATCATCGTTGTCATCTACAACAACAACAAAAACGACGACGACGACGACAACAACAACAACAACAAAAGCAACAGCAGTTGTGGCAGCACTACAACACCATTACAATCACCACCACCACTGCTGCCATCACTGCCGCTGCCACCGCCGCCGCGACGACGACGACGACAACAACAACAACAACGACAATGACAACACACATCAAGTTTGTGTATTCGGCTGTAACAAAAAATCATTATAATGTAAACTTTTTTAAATTTTATAAATTTTTATAATAGTTATATTTGAATGTTACTGTATTCACCTGTTTCTTTCTGAGCTCTTTGAGTGGTTTCCTTGTCTCCAGTTGTTTACACTGAATAAGAGCTCTTGTGCAATCAGTGGTCCACTGAATCTGCAAGTTAAAAAAGGACATAAATATGAAAATTGCACACCTATGTACAACTACACATCTACTTGGCAAAGCACCTGTTTTAGCTAATTTCTTTTTAAATTCTCCTTGGTTAATTAATTAGAGTGTGTATTCACATGGAAGAGGTAAAACTTCTTACCCCTAATCTCTAATAGACCTTCACATGAATTTCTCAGTTTTGCATGAACCATAATTCTAACAAAGTTAATATGAATGGCATAAAGATACAGGGTTAATTGTTGGACTTCAGTATCTGTATATAAATTAAAGTATATTTATTTAACAGTTTACACCAACAGTAAAAAGCTGAAGTTGTCCCAGTGCACATCGTGAAGGCACATAGTGCAGCAGAGTTACAGTTCAATTCATTTCTAAACTCAGCACTAGATGGAGGTGAGTTTTATACAAAGAGTAGCAAACTGCAAATTATGTTCAGATGGCAACCGTCATTTAACAAACTCTTCCTAAATGTCTGTTCTTAAGTACAACTAGTCAAACTTATCAAGCCACAAACTCAACTATATTATGCTTTTTAAATGCATTACCTGGCTAGATATTATACATAATTGACCTGACCAGTCCTTGATCCATATGTCTCTTGTGATTAAATTTTTCCTCAGTGAAATCTGACATAATTTCAACTGATCTCTTAAGGTAACATGCATGCTGTCTTCTGAAATAATAAAAACAAACATATGTAAGTTACATTAAAAGTAATCAAAATTCTCGTAGTCATTCACAGAGTTCTTAATTTGAGTAAATTTAAATTACCTTCCTGGTGATAATTACAAATGTCATTGGAATCCAATAATACATAGCAACCAGATTATCACAAACAATATGTTCAGAGATAGCAACAGCATGCAAAAGGATTTTCTCCATTGCCAAAAATTCTCCAAAAAAATACTACATTTTGGAACAATCAGCTTCCTTGCTCAGATAAAACCATTAATCTTAAGAAAAAATTGACCAAAATACAACATACACATCATCATAAACAGTATGCGAGGAAAAACAAATCAATGCATCTAGACATAAAAATATAGTATAATGTGTTCATTCATTAACTCCATGAAGCAGATTCCTTACTGAGATATTTATGTAATGGTAATGTTTAATGTCATGTTCACTACAGCCTTCCACTAAACCCTCTCCTAAATCAGTTGATTCCAGTTCACATCCACACAACCTGTGGCTATAACATCCACCTTAAAACTATTCACACATATATATCTAGATCTAGCAAACAGTTTCTTCCTTTCTGGTTAGCCGACTAATAATGAGTAGACATTTCTCAGCTCTCTCATGCAAGTTACATTATGCTACCCATCTAAAGGTCCTTAATTTCTTCCCACATTAATATTTTTAGTCTCTGTACTTCACTTAACATAAATACAAGATCCCCTATGCTATAATAATACTCTGCAGGAAGCCATTTTTGGTTTAAAAAAAAGGTTTGTTCATCACATTTATTTTCTCGTTCGTTGGCCACTTCACTTTAAAACAACTAAAACCACACTGTAACAGAACACCTAATTCCAAAATGGCATTACAAACGTTTGACTGCTTTGTGAAAGGTACTAAGTGTATAAGGCACTTTACAGTACCTGCTCCTGGGCAACATCACTTCCAAACATACAGCCAGACTCTAATTTAATTACACAAGACATTACTACTACAACACTGCTGCTTCCTTGAGTGACTGAGTGAGTGAGTGAGTGATTCAGTGAGTGAGTGAGTGAGTGAGTGGGTGGGTGGGTGGGTGGGTAGGTGGGTCGGTCGGTCGGTCAGTCGGTCGGTCGCTTGGTTGGTCAGTCGGTCGGTCGGTCGGTCGGTTAGTTACTTAGCTAGCTAGCTAGCTTTATTTTCCATAGATCCCATCGAAATACAATTTCATATGGATGTGGAAATAGTCACAATATAAACAACACATAATTAACATATAAATGGAAAAGTTATCAATAAATTTTACACATAAATATAAGTACTGTCAAATAAGTATACACACATACAGATTTTAACAAACTGAAAAAAGAATACAATAAATAAATAATATAATTATTAAAACAACAATATCAGTAATCATTAATTATTGTTAAATTCCCTAAACTAGGATTGCTCAGTATGTCCCAGTCAAAACATTCTTTAATAGTGCAAAATGAACCTTCCAAAAGAAACCTTTTTAAGGCCAATTTGAATTTCCTTACATTACCAGATAAACTTTTTATCCCTGTAGGTAAGCAACTGAAGACTTTAATTCCTGAGTGATACACTTGGCTTTTGGCACAGCTTGCAGTTATTCCCAGTAAAATAATCACATTTTGTCATTTTATTGATACATGAAGTTCAGCAGGCATCCTTCACTTATCTCTGTCTGCTTTTTATACTACTGTTAACTGGAGCTGGTTTATGTGTACAAACACTTATTCATCCAGGGTGATCATTAAATATTACTGCCTAGAAAATAAATTCTGCTACAAAATACCTACTACACACTTCAGTAAATTAATATAAAATATATGCAACTTAAATGAAAAGGGTTTTACAGCTGCACAGGAAAAATGTTTTATGTTTGGTACTAAATGTTTCAGTTTATTATTTATTAATATAAATATGTGTACATCTGTATGTGCATGTGAGGGGAACGGAGTATGTTACGCACAAATGCATGCACAATGTATGTCACAAAGTGGCAGAAACAAACTGAGCTAAACAATACAACATTCCAAGTTTTAGGCTCTCCCACAATTTGTGTAAGGACTGATGCATACATAAGAGTACACTGTGTCAAGTGACATGGTCACAGTGAATTTTCAGTAGGCTGAACTGTTAATCCATTTCCTTCCTGTCAGATCTACAGATTTTTTAATCATATGTAAATGTCTTCCCAAGTTTCACCACCATCGTGAACAAGCAACATTTCTTGTTATTCATTAATGTATGATTCTAAATATATTCCACAAGTTATCGTACCTACTACACAAAGCCAATCCTCAACAGGACCCTCCAGAGCAACAACACTAGAAAACTCCACATATTCTCCATCAGCTGAAATCATTCCTTGACCTTCCCACTTATTAGCCACAATGTTCTGTAAGAAAATATAAAGACACTCAATAATGTAATAGAGCTAATATTAAATTCTCAGTAATTGGTCAACCATTAACAGATTATATTATGGAATGGTAATGGGAAAACATCTTTCTGACAAAATTTACTAGCCGTTGAGGTGTACTGAACAGCAAAACTAAGTTGTATAATTTAATTCCAAGCAACAAAATTGTAAGTATTTCTGTTTTCAAGTAGTATAGTTAATGTTACATGTGCAGGTGCAGTGAGCCTTCCCTTATTCCAGCAACCGTGCCTTGCCAAGAACAGTAACATAAACTTTACTAAGTCTTGTCTAGAAAGTTTAACAGTATCATAATTCACACAGTGCAATTTATTTTATTTATTAAATAATCCTTGTTTATAATAATGGAAATTATTATTCAGCCATAGAATGCAGGACTTGTAACAAAGATCAGAGATTTTCCTTTCTTGTAAGTAAGTATTCTTAAAATCTGTAACAGAAATCCATGAAGTAGTGATATGGGAACACAAAATATTTTGTGTCATATTCCTTTATCCTTATTTTTATTTAAAGACTATCCCAGTAAATGCTATGTGGAGTTATTCTACCTACCTTGACCACCTTAATTTTATTGATATTATCAAAACACTTCTTCAGATGAGGTTGTACATTCTCAGGCCTCTTAGACTGACCAAGAACCTCTAGTATGTCACTATTTGACATGAAATAGAATCTGGGAAAAACGCGTCGCTTTGTCTCCAAATAAGATTTTAAGGCTGTATGAATAAGTTCCAGTCTCTCCTTCAGGCTATTCAAATGTTCATCGAATCCTAAAAAATAATATGATAACAATAACAAAAAACAAATCTTGTGATGTTAAGACAGCATTAACTTTCCAAAAATTTCCTATTTACTACTTGTAAAGTGTTAACTAATGATTCACATTATAAACCCCAAACTGATTTACTGCCAACTCATAATGAATGACTGCCTTTTTGCCAATTAATGATACCTCACAAAGTAACGGACATGTAAAATAGGGAACATGAAGAACACATGTTCAGAATTGCACCATGCACAAAAATTTACATGCACTTTACGTGATATGCTAATTTATAGAGAGTCTGTAATTGCTAACTTAACAGGAACCTCTAAAGGCCCTTATATCAGAAAGTGAATAATTTTTCTCATTCTCACAAATTATTTTTCATTAAATATGTTACCATCCACAAATAAATAGCAAAATGAAATTTAAAAACTTACTTGGATAAAGCAAAACTGAGAGTGCTTTTCGATCTTTATACAGACAACCTGTAACGTCCTTCCACTCAAGTGTAATTTTATCAAATTCACCGGACTCTGCAGGAAGTTGTTGTCTAATGTCTTCACCGAGAAATACATTCTAGAACAAACAATTAAAATAACCAATATGATGAAACACATACATATAAAGATACAGCACATATATGTAAATGGGGCAGGATATGTCACAATCACATAAAACAATAATCTCACCAAACTTTGAAAAGATGTGAATACAACAAGACAGAAGAAAGTTTTGCATTCATACAGGTAGATTATCAAACAATAAAGACCAATTTTTAGAACTGCCTTCATTGTTACAAATGAATCAAAGACCAAAACAAAATGGCATCCAATATTTTCTCTTTACATAAAATTCCCTTAAGACATGAAATCGGCCAGTAAATTGTAACAGAGAAGAAAAAAAAGTAAAACAGTTAAGACTGGCATTTATAAAACCACCATTTTTCTCATGAAGTAATGATTTTAAGCAAGTCGTTCATGTTACATTACCACTAACACACACTGTAACATTAGTATCACATGTTTAAAATGAAACATTTAATTTAACTGTATTAATTCAGGTGGCAACATTTATTTCTAATCTCATTCAACAACAATTATTACAATGTGCAGTCACATGCAGCTTGACTCAGCAAGTATTGAAAGTGCCACACAAATACAACTAGTCTCAAACAGCACCAGCATTCTGTGAAACTGTTCGTGTAGCACAGTAGGGAAAGAGAGATTCCTTTTCCCTTAATTCCCTTTTCCTCCTTTCTAGTGTTGAATTAGCTTGTATTTTTTTAGTTAGTGTCACACAGGTTTCAAATGTTGTCTAAGCATCTAATTTCTCATTTTACTACATCTTATACTTTCTACATCATTAGACTTCCTGGCTAAGTCTCTGAAAGTCGTTACTCTGTATCATACTGTAAAATAAAAATAATACTTACTTCTAAATGAAGAAACTGATTCTGCACAACTTGCATCAATTCAAGAACTGCTGTGATAACAGAGAAAGCCCTTTCCCAGTAATCCACTTCTTTTATAAATGGTTTGACAAACCTATTAAAAAAGTTAATGAAATTTCTTACTCTCTTGTTGTCACAAAATCTCTCTCAGTTTTCTTTATACCCAAAGTTACAACAGGAATGTCCCCAGGCAATACTACATGAAGATAAAGGACAATCATGAATAAGTTAGACAAAGCATGGTACTGCCCATAAAAACTACAATTAGCCTTTCAATGACACTGGGGTTCATATTCAAACTACTACCCAGGACAAAGGAATTTTAAATTTAAATGACACTGAAATGTGCTCACACAGTACAGTGGAGACAGGAAGGTGCCATTGAGGATTTGAAGACCATAAAACAAAAAGGCTGGAATTAAAAGGTTAAATATCAGATGTCTTACTTTGAAGACTGTTCTAAGTCAGATTCAGTGGATGTGAGGTATTGTAAGATGTAACAGCCTAGTTATCAAATCAAAAGCTGAGTATAATGATGACACAAAATAAACTGATAAGGAGGAGAAACAATGAGTAAATGTAAATCAGTATGAATTAGACTTTGACACAATTCCACATTTAGACCAAATGGTGTTCTTACAACACACAAAATCTTCTATGGAAAGTAACTTCCTGGGATATTAGGAGTACCAGGATACAGATTGTGAAAAAACAGGTTACGAAAATAGCAAATGTACTGAACTGACTCTAGCAGAGGTCCAACTTCATGCTTCTGTAACGACTATCACAAAACTTCTAGCTTCTTAACAACATGGGATTTCTTACACAGGTAAGAGGCAGTTTCTCAAAAAATGCCATGTGACATTAAATGACCTATATGTCATAATAATTAACTAATTTACCATTTCTCTTATTTGCAGTATTTAATATGTACTTTAATTACATTTCATGATAAATTTCTACATAATGCTCTTATACAATTTTAACAGAGTTTTGAGATTACTTTTTTGACTTCACTGTTCCCAATTGCACCTGGTGGTCTTCCAGAGTTTGCAGTACATCTTCCACAGTATTGAGTCTGTATATTCCTTGTCTGTGTGGAACCAGCTCAAGAGGCATATTTTCCCAAACTTCAGCAATTGCTTTCAAGCCCTGTGAATTTATAGTAATGAAATAAATAAATTATGAACAATTTCTCAGTAAATTCAACAATAAAATGCTCCTATAAAACAAAATACTGTACAAACCATTTCAACAGCCAGCTCCATAGATGCTGTATTAGACACTTCATTGATCTCTGCTGCATAATTTTGCATTTTCATTGTAATAAGAGCCTCTAAGGTAAAATCTGATGAGTTTGGGTCAAAGTCCCTGAAGAAGAAACAAAATGGTTAGGTTTTAGTCCAGTAATCATTAAGAGAATTACATTGAAGATTTAAGTCGTCTGGGATGTAACAACGAGTCACTAGGTGAACAGTTCCTGACGTTTTGCAGGACCATAGTACCTTTACCCCTTAAAATGAAGGCACCATGATCCTTAAAATACTGGGAATATTCACCCAAAAACACAGCATAACATTCCATTTGACTTTAATATTCATCATACCACTGACAGAACCTCAAATCTTGTAACATTATGTTGATTAGTACAAATAAGGTTAGTGCCATTATCAGTAACAGTATTGACCATGTAACATGCAAAGCAATTTTCTGCTGAGTAATCAATAGTCTAATAAGTTGAATGAATGATCACTTTAAAATCATGATGGATACCTAGGTGTTTTGAGAAACAACAAAAATGGCTATGTTCAGGATTCAAATGGAAAGCCAAATACATGTTTATGCCTAGCAGAATGACAGTTGATACAGATAGTGTGATTGGTTGGGAGGAGACCCATGGCTTGCCACATTTTGACATAGTAAATATACAAAGAAAGGGATATTAACTTTTCAAAATCCTTAAAAATTCATGAAACAAGGAGCCAGTGTATAGTCAACAGTTATTTTCCTATTCGCCAGTTTCTTATTAAAGTATATTACTCAACACAATAAAAGTTCAGAGTAAATGAATATATGACAATAAGTTTGTAATTATCCTGAAAGATACTGTGAAATAAGCTCAAGATCCTATTTCCAAACTAGACTCTAGAGTTATAAATGCCCATTTCTTATATGCTTGTGAGATATGCAGTTCCCATAGTGGTACTGATGAAAAATCAAGTTGTCTGGGAAATGACACCATGTAGAGTGGTGTACCCATCCTCCTTATTTGTATATGATAAAGCTACCAGCTACCTAAAAGCAGCTTGTCAGTTTGCACAGACTCTTCACAAGGGATTTCACTGGAAGACTTTTAAAGCATCTTCTGTAACTGTCCAGCACAACATCAAATCAAGGACACATACATGCACTCTTCTCAAAGGGTCTGTCCCAAACTTTACTAAATTTTAACACTGACTCATTGCAGTTACAAGCTAATATGGCTCACACATACAGGAAATTCTGCCAGAGCTGTGTGCTAGATGCTGATGTATGCAAGGCATTAGATGCAATAGGAAATCATTAACACTGTATTGAATAGGTATAAAAGACTGGAAAACTGTATCAGTTTATCAACCACTATAGCCTTAATGTTGTCATTTAGTGTACCAACTATACGCACTTACAATATATGGCCTTACAGTCAGTTCACTATGATATGTTTCAGCACAATAATGCCATCTTCAGGGAGTACATACCAAGCTTAAAACCATTTATAGCAAAATTAATTACAGTTATGAATTTCATAAATTTAGTAAATTTTATCGCTAATACCAGTTTTCAAGTAAATAATATATGTGTATTTTCTAATCTATTGCGGACATTATGTATCAGACATATTATAATACACTTAAATATAAAATATTTAAAATATACAAAATATAAATAGAGACAAGCTTCAAGATTGTGGGAGTATATCTTCAAATATTTACTGTAGTCCTCGATCCAATGTGGACTGTATTCCTGTATGACAAATTGTATAGTGTGTACCAGATATTAATTTATCACTGAATACAAAGTTTGAGGTTCACATAGCAGTGTTGATGAAGATACAAGTCTTCTAGAATGTGACAGAGTGTTAACTGGTAAATGGTTGGTTCAGTAGCTATTTACCGGTCAACACAGCATCACATGCCAGAAGACAAATGTTAGACATTGAATGTTACCATTACCTGTTTATGACCTTCTTAACACTCTCCCAGTGTCTCTCTTTCATTGAAGGGTTCTTCAAAGCAGGTATAAGCAGCAGCATTTGACTGAAACCATCTACTCTGCTGTAAGTATGTTCCAGAATTTCCCAATTCTTATTTTTCAGTTCACAACATAAATGAGTCAGTTTATGGAACAGTGTTTGTACCTGTCAAATAAGCATGCAAAGAAGCATATTTTACCATCACTTCGGAAGTACTTGCGTATACTTAACTTCTCCAGTAACATTCTCTTATATACTGGCTAGGTGATCTGTGATCTTCAAGTAGTATCAAAGTATCAAGCATAACAATAACATAATGATTGTTTAAAGCATTTAGTTTACATTCAAGAAAGTATCACTCAGTTAACTTATCATACTCTAAATGAATAAGCTGCTTAAAACTGTCTGATGTATACTGTGATTTGTGTCATAGAAGTCTGAATGGGAAATACCTGCTACCATTTAGTTCAGAATTTTTTGTCTTCTGGTTGGCTATCTGAAAACATTAAGATTAAAACATGCAGAACTATAACTTTACTTGTTATTTTATGCATTATGTTCTCTTGAAAAGTCACATTGTTTTCAAACTAAACCTGTGCCTTAAAGAGAAAAAAATGTACCCTTCTCTTCAATTCTTCCTTTAGTAATTATAAATAAAGTGAATGTCATAAGGTTGTTGTATATTATTAAATCACTTCAAAAGTGTTTCCAAATTCAGTTCATGAACACTCTTTTCTACATGATACAAAAATACTGGCAGCCCCAAGGGGTTGCTGCAGGTGGGCAAGGCAGGCCTAAACAAATCCCAGGTGCCTGGTCACCCAGATAATTAATTTTATATGGTGGTACCTAATGCTCAAGCATAATTATTTCAATTTTCTTTTTTCTAACATACAAAATGTTGATCAGTTCACCTGCCCTGAGCAGAAATCACCAGATAACTATAAGGGTCACAGCTCACTCCAGAACTGTGGCTCTTCAGAATGAACTAACTTGATGTTATGGTATCAAGAATTCTGAAAATTTGTGGACCCCACATAAGAACAATGGCATCTATAATTAAAAATACAGAAGTATAAGACTACATAATCTCTCATAAATTATCACATCAAATGACCAAGAAACTTAAAAAAAACTAAGAGAGTTTTAGACATAAACATTTTATCAATGAAACTGAAATTACAAACATACTTCTCTGAGTTGATATTATATGAATGTCTATTACCATATTTTACACATTCATGCACACTAATCACACAACACTGAACCACCACTACAACCAGTAGCACACCAATCTGATTACAGATTACAGTCTTCACTGAGACTTCATGAAAATGGAAAATACCATACTCTCAATGGTGATTCAGAAGCCCTGGTCAAATACTGGTTTGTTCTGCCAGCCATCATTTCATGCCTGATTGCAGCATCATTTGCTGTATGGTGCACGTTGCATTTAAAGTCAACATGTATACCAGGATCAGGAAGGTAAGTAAGGCAAAACTGTAGCATAAAACTTGCATAATATACATGATAAACACATAAGAACTCACATTATCTTCCATTTCTTTAATATCAGTAGTCCAAAACTCTCTTGTTTTGTATGATTCCCATGCTGTATCCCATTCAACAGTTAACTCCCATACTACTTCCAGGGCACCCAATTCCTGCAGATATATGAAATTTCAAATAATAAATGCACTTAATTACTAATTCATATGGGCCAATTTTCCATATTAAAATACATATATATTACAAATGAATTTGCTTTAGTTTCTTGTCATGTTATTTTGGACACTTCATCAACTAGACTCAGTCTAAAATTTGAAGATGTGTTACCATGAGATAGTAATGTAGATCATTACATCCTTAGAAAGTTTCTTAAGACCGTATTTTCAGCACACTTCCATTGTACACATGATGGTGGGACATACAAGCATATTAGACTGTCATAAAACTAGTCTGCTTCCTGAATCCCAATGAGGCAATAAAAACAGCTGACTAAGGATAGCCATGTTACTGCCCCAGTATCAGAAAAAGAAGTCATAAGACAAAGCGATATTCAGAAGTTATTAACAAATGTAACAGACATTGTTACTTTATCTATGATCACTTATAACAGATGCTTCTTCCTTGTAAATCACTGACTTATAACACTGTTTACAGATATGAATCTGCTTTTGTTGTTGTTGTTGCTGTTGTCGTCGTCGTCGTCGCCATCGTCACCATCATTGTTGTCGTCATCGTTGTCATCATTGTCGTCGTCATTGTCGCCGTCGTCATCATTGTCATTGTCGTCGTCGTTGTTGTTGTTCTTCTTCTTCTTCTTCTTAAGATGGGTATTAAATTGAGAAACACTGAAATGATGATTACTAGGCTCACCATACAGGATACTAACTACAAAGAGCTTTCCTTGTGTAAGATTGTCTACTCTTATGTAAAGTACCCTCCAATATTTTTTATACAAGTCTACATGGTTAATCAAAACTGAGGAAAATTCCATAACAGCACCATGGTTAAGACATGATAACGTCCTTGTAAATCATTTTTAATTTATCATTTATCAATCACTGTATCATTCAATGACATATAGTCTCTGATACTGACAGTACTGTTAAGTAATAACAACAGAAACAACAACAAAAGCAGAAGCAACAACATAGAACTTTTGCTATAACTGCAGCAGTGCCATATTGATCATACCACACATGCAGAAACAATCTGAATGTTGTAACTTCATAAGAAGTGTAACAGATAAACTCCTATGGATGGGTAACAGTGAATAAATTAACTGATGTACCTGCAGCCTTCAGCAAATGTTTTCATTGAAGGAAGGAAATGCCAGATAGAAGAAAATTTACTGTTTAAATACACAGCTGTAGAAACCTTATCTTGTTCCAAAAGTACTGTCCTGACACAGAAGTAATGCAGGAATCCAAACAATCTATGCAAAAGTTAAAATATTTAGGAACATGCAATTGTTCAGAACAAACCTTCTCAAGTCTTGAAAGGTCTGCAGAAGCTGGGAGAAATGTGTTGAAAATATCAATGTCCTCTCTAAGTTGCCCTTCTCTCTTCCTCAACACATTCTGTTGATTCTGAACACTATGCATATATGCCAAAGCCTCTGAAAATAACTTAGTAATTAGTTATCCAAAGCTATTGTAACTTTCTTAAGCCCAATGATAACTATTACCATCTCTCATACAAATTCAACACATAAACTTTCCCTTTATATTTGGCTGCTACTGTTAGTAATTTTATAAGCAAAATTTTTCATATTCATAATTAAGCATGACACCTTTGATGAAACACTGATGCACGAACAGAATTATCATTGAAGTTCATAAATAGGCCTGGAGGCACAAAGAACACTGAGACATAAACTAACTCTACTACTGTACATGAGACATTCTGAACCTCAACATGAGATACAAGTGAATAGTTAGCTTCAAGATGTGGTTATTTTACCCACAAGAAAACAGTCCTAATAACTACTGAATATAAGGCTGGGTCTACCCTGAAACTGGCCTGGACATACAGATATACAGAAACATTACTATCCTTGCTGGGGATGTAAATCTGGTGGTCCAGCCCACTGTTAGTCACTAAAAATCACAGGTTATAATTTTTTTTTAATTTGTGATTTCAGGTTTCCACCATAGTGCAAATAAGATCTTTGCTCTTCTGGGACATTATGCAGCCTATATTGGTGGTTTGTTTCTGATGTTTAGTGACAACCTATCAGTCCCATCTACAAGGGTTAAGACTGCTTGACCCTTGAAGTGCTCAAAACACATAATTACAATAACATGTAGATGTGTCACTCATTTGACTCAAGCAGAGAACCTTCTCTTCAACTACAAAAGCAATCTAATACCAAAATAAGAGTAACGAGATGTTGACATCTCCATACTTCTGGGATGTGGTGTCATGTCACTGGGTGATAGTGAATGATATTTCAGGACAGTGTTCTGATCTCATCTTCAAGGGTCAAAACATCCATTTGGATGTCATCACCCAATGATGCAGCACCTTATCACAGGAGGGTGGAGGTATCATCTGCATCACTGCAAATACTTAAAAACAAATTGTATGTTAACAGGATCATACTGCTGCCATAATGATCATTATAAAATAAAGTAGCATGGTTTTCCATTCTACAGACAAAATAAAAGCACTAGGGCATGTGACGAACTAACACAGCATTCCTACCACCTGTATATGCAATTTTAAACTTCTGAGTTCTGTTTCTTGTATATGGGAATGAAAATTATTAAAAACTGTGTGTACCTTCAGCTTTCCAGTCAGATACATATGGTCCATTTGCAAAGAATGTCTCCAAAAGAATAGCTGCCTCCTTCGTCAGGACTTCTGACTGATTCAGTATCCAAGTTTGGAATCTCACCTAGAATATCACAACTAATTTGATAAGTACTATGAATACTTTACTGATTTTCTAATCTAAACTGACAAAAATTAATAATCTTCTCAAACTGAAATGTTCTCACAATAGCAGATAAAGTACAAAACTATAATTAGTAAAAGTATAAGTATATTATTTTAATATCCTTTACATTAGTTACAAAATAAAAAACAAATTAACCAAACAAATATATTACATACCTTGTCTCGTCGTAACTGTTTTTCTGATTCTTCAAGAAGGTTTAGGAACTTTTTCCAGTCATCATCTAGGTGGTTTAATAGGTCTACCATATCTTCAGTCACATCTACATTATATTTTACTGCATAAAAAATTTGAAAGTATTTAATTTAAGACATAATATTAATCAACATTTTTCTCCAGTTCACAAATTTGAAAAAAGATTGGATGCTTAACTTACACAAAATAGCATACTGATCCCTTATTACTGGAAAAGTTGCTTCTCTCTCTGCAATCTCACTAACCAATTCATGGTGCAGGGCAATGACTTCTTGGAGTTCTTTCAGCGACTGTCGTATCATCAAAACTCTGCAGAAATTAAACGTAAAATAAACTGAAAAGGAAATGTTAGGTAATTATATATATATATTTATATATATATATATATATATATATATATCAGTTGAATGGTTACAGAAATAATGACACAAGTAAATTGTGGCTTCTTGTGGTTCCATGTACAGTAACCATTTAACTTGATGTGTTATCCATGCAATCTGCAGGTCCAGTCTTCAGCCAATACTCAAGCCAGGCCATACAGAAGTCAATGTGCTATGTAAAGTACTTGGAAACCTAAGGACAATTTTTATGAAACTAGTGTGAGTTTTTCCTTGCTTAATTAGCATTTACCTTCTCCCTCCTAAGTCTTAATACAGTCTTACATACCCAGTTCTCAAACACTCTCAATCTGGTCTTCCCGCCATGTGAAAGACAAAGCTTTCTGCTCAGGACAAATTTACTGACAAAATTATGGTAGGTAACCACCACCAACTTACGCCACGCAACATCCCAAAAGAGAAATGTCACTGTTCTGAAAGGTTTAATCCTGTTTTCAGACAGCAAAGGAGAAAAACTAGAGGATGTAAGGTGAAGAGTATCAAGAATTTTCTGCTCTTAATTTTTTTAGAAATGCCATTTATGTTTGGTAGAGTTATTCCAAGTCTCACATCTATTGATGGTGTTCATTATCTTATACATTGATTTCATAACGTACACATCATTAATGCACATGACATAAAAGACTACACTCTGCAAAAGTATGAAGAATTTATCACTTCTCATACATACACAACTGTAGACATTAATACAAATAATATAATACTAATAAAATCTACAATGTATATTGATAGGGCTGCAATTATGAAAACTCAGCATCATAACATAAAATTTTTCCAATAAGAAATACACTTCTTCTAATCTTCTTTACACTGAAAATCAAAGGAATTTAACCTTCATTATTCCATACTTATTACAACAAACAGTAACGCATACTTCTCTGTGTTCTTGCTGGTGTAGTGGTATGAGCTCCGGATCTTGTCATATGTCAGTCGAAGGAGAAGTTTGGCCAGTTTGTCCTGCCAGACACAACAGCATTCAACAATGGCATCCTTTAACTGCATGGAATTTATTATGATAAAATGAACTGGTGAAACTGATTCTTGCATCTGAACATTACAAGCAATTTCATTGTATCTGAAACAGTTAATTAGATATATACACTGCATGCATGGATTTTAACTGAGGCTGAGTTAACATAAGATAAAACTTTACTGAATACCTCATACTTGATGATTTAACTAGTGTCTTGGCTATTTGTATTCACAGAACACACCTCTCACAGTGTAAGGACCCAAGTGGTCTGTGATAAAAAAACCAAAGCAAGATATTTATCCAACTGCTATCACTCCAGAACAGTCTATGACATAATGCTGTAGTAAGATGTTTTTTTATGGATAAAACAGGTTTTTCACACCTTTCAAGCACAACACAAGGAGGTACTTTTTGTTATATTATGTTCATGTTTAGCCGGTCATCGCAGCACTTGAATTTATACTGATGCTGAAGAAGGATTAACAAGATAAAAATGTATAATGTAACACTGTGATGTTTTTGTTTAATACTTATAACTCCTCACCTAGCATAATGGCCTGATACTATTTCACTCAAAGACTGCACTTTTATGGCGACTTAATGTTGCCAGCAACAATAAAATGTTCTTAGGTATGCATGTAAAGTGCCTGATAGTTTTACTTCATCATAGCCAAATTTGGAATGTCAGAATAGAGTTTCATTGAAGTTCCCAGTATCAAATTTCACAGAACTCTCTCAGGTGGGAGCTGCACTAAATCAGTTCGGCTCCCTCAGACAGGCAGGCAGGCAGACATAAAAAAACCAACAAGCGTTTTTCACAACTATGCAAATGCACCTACAAACTCTTCATTCTACAATGAATCAATCAAACCCCCCCCCCCAAAAAAAAAAGTGCAACAAAAAAGCAAATTTATTACAGAAAAGAAATAGAAGAAAC
>Ga0123357_10002259_pt1 | contig 21350 bp, 6 predicted proteins | sample TergutEmb28metaG_FD_89873 | JGI IMG/M metagenome (GOLD analysis project Ga0123357, IMG submission 89873) | Embiratermes neotenicus P4 segment gut microbial communities from Petit-Saut dam, French Guiana - Emb289 P4 | ecosystem: Host-associated > Arthropoda: Insects > Digestive system > Gut ... | reverse complement strand
AGCCAAAATTAGGTATCATTTCTACTGGTTTTTACACCCCAAAAAGTATCATTTCTACTGGTCGGACTAGGTATCATTTTCAAAAATTTTTAACATGGTAATTAACAGGGCAATACTGCGGAAACCCAGAGAAATGTAAAGATTCAGCCCGCCGCCGTAATAGTAATAATCTGAAAAGGCAAACAAAACAAATATGAAACCCAAAAGAATCAGCATGAACCGGACTATGTTCAAACTGGCGGTTTTTTCATACTCCATGAAATCAGCTTCGACTTCCCGGTTGGTGAATTGACATAGGTTATTCAGAACATATTGTTCCTGTTTGTATTCCATTTTACCCGCTTGCCACTCCGTTTATTTGAAAGCATTTTCCCCTAAAAGTATAGCATAAAATTTTAAGTTTCTCCATTTTCGTCACATTTTTTCCGGAATCGCGTCAAGGGATAGCGGTTCTTCTCCCGTTTACGCTATAATAATACCATATGTTTGATAAACTGACCGAAAAAATTTCCGATGCGTTCCGGTTCGTGGCCGGAAAATCCTCAATTACCGAAAAAAACATTGATGATGCCGTTGACGCGATCAAGATGGCCCTTCTGGAAGCTGATGTAAACCTCAGGGTGGTGCGTAGATTTGTAAATTCTACCATAGAAGAGGCCAAGGGTGAAAAAGTCCTGCGTTCGGTTGATCCGGGCCAGCAGTTTATCAAAATTGTTCATGATAAACTTGTTTCTTTTCTGGGGGATACGGAAAAGGGGCCCAACGGCCGTTCGGCACAGGAGCTTCAGCTCAAGGGGCCGGATACCGTTTCGGTTATTCTGATGCTGGGGCTGCAGGGCGCCGGAAAAACTACCTGTTCGGCAAAATTGGCCCTGCGTTTGAAAAAAGAGGGCAGGAAGCCGCTGCTCGCGGCCTGCGACCTTATCAGGCCCGCCGCCGTGGAACAGCTTTCGGTTCTTGCCGGCCAGGTGGGGGTGCCTGTCTATAAAGAAGAAGGCGCGGCAGACCCGGTTAAGGTATTCCGGGGCGCCCTGGATTGGGCTAAAAAGAACCTCATCGATACCTTGATCGTCGATACTACCGGCCGCCTTCAGATCGATGAACACATGATGGCGGAATTGTCCCGGCTAAAGGAAGCGGCAAAGGCCGATGAGCTGCTTTTGGTCGCGGACGCCATGACCGGTCAGTCCGCGGTGGATATCGCAAAGGCGTTTGACGAAAAAATTGGCCTTACCGGCGTAATACTTACCAAATTTGACAGCGATACGCGGGGTGGGGCGGCCCTTTCACTTAAAACAATCACCGGGAAACCCCTTAAATTTGTGGGTATCGGTGAAAAACCCGAAGACTTTGAGCCTTTCCATCCGGATAGGGCGGCGGGGCGCATTTTGGGTATGGGCGATGTGGTCACCCTGGTAGAAAAAGCCCAGGAAGTTATCGATCAAAAAGAAGCTCTGGCCCTCCAAAAAAAGATGGAAAAGGAAACGCTCACCCTGGAAGACTGGCTGGAGCAGCTACGGGCCGTAAAAAAGATGGGCTCCCTTAAATCCATGCTGAACATGATTCCGGGTATGGCGGGTCAGATAAACGAAGAGGATATCGACAAGGCGGATCTGAAAAATCAGGAAGCCATTCTTTCATCAATGACCAGAAAGGAGCGGGCCAATTACCTGATAATCGGCCCTTCCCGCCGGGCCCGTATCGCACGGGGTTCCGGAACCTCCGTGGCGGAAGTAGCGCGGCTCCTCAAGAAATTCGAAAAAATGAAGGGAATGATGAAAAAAATGGCAAAAATGGGGAAAAACGGCGGGGCAAACATGATGCAGGGCGCGTTTCCCCGTTAGTATTTCCCGCTGGCATTTCCCCAAAATATTGAAAAATTTTCCCAATTTGTGTAAATTTGTATTATAAGAATGAATAAAATATCAGTTCGCATCTTGTTTGTCTTCCGGTGTATTTTTTTCATTATTTTTTCCATAGAATCAAAAAATTGCCGAAAATAGGTATACGAAGGGGGATTTACATGCCTAAGTCGATACCGGTTCTTTTTGTCCTGCTCTTTACACTCCCTGTTTTGGTTTTCGCGGGCGGAAAAAAAGACAACGAATCCCATGAGGTAAGTGATCCTGCGGGATTTACCGAATCTGTGGACATAAAGGATAAAAAACCCGGTAAATGGAACTTCTACATCGAGGCCGAGGATAAGGGCGGCAATACTACCATAGCCGGACCTCATAATATTTTTATAGATCCCGAATCAGACCTGCCAATTGCCAGGATCATTAATCCCCAGCCGAATATGCGCGTTCAGGGAAACCTGAATATTGTGGGAACCTGTGTGGACGATGACGGGGTGGATCATGTGGAACTGCAGATTACCAGGGGCAGCGACGGCAAGGGTGAAGTATTGCTCGCGGCCAGAGCTGAGGGCAGTGACTTTTTTTCCTACCAGCTTGATACTTCTGATACGGAAAAATGGCGCGATGGCGTCTACACCGTTACCGCGTGGGGTGTGGATATAAACGGACTTTCGGGGATCTCCGATGCCTTCCCCGTAAAGTCGCAGAAAAAACATTCAATTATATGGAACCTGGATCGCAAAAAGCCGGACATAAAAGTTACGAGCCATACCATGGGCGCGCTTTTAAGCGGCAAGGTTACCGTTGGGGGAACCGTTTGGGACGGCAACGGAATAGATTCCCTTTCCTATTCCATCGATGACGGCCTCCGTTACCTGCCGGTAAGCTTAAGTTACAACAAGAAAGACGATATCTACAATTATAATTTCTCCCTTGATACCAGGACTTTTGAAGATGGGCCCGCGGTAATCAAGTTCAAAGCCAGGGATACGATGAAGAGCGAGGGCCTCCTCTCGTTTTTGATCAATGTAAACAACAGCGCGCCTGACGTTCAGATCCTGTACCCCGGACCGGAAGAAACGGTAAGCGGAATTTTTACCGTCGCCGGTTATGCGACACAAAAAGTTGGGCTTTCCTCACTGACCTGGAAACTCGGGAAAGACAGCGGCGATATTCCCCTGATAATAGGCAACCCCTGGTGGGTTAAGGAATTTGATATACGGGGCCAGAACGTCAAGAGTCTGGATTTGGAAATACGGGCGGTGGACCTCTCGGGAAATGTGACGGTAGCGAAACGAAAGATACTGGTGGATCAAACCGCCGGTTTGCCGAAAGTTTCGCTGAGTGAGCCCGTCACAGGGACAATTATTCCGGCTGACGGCATGCGTCTTGTAGGGTTTGCCGAGGATAATACCGCGGTGGATTCGATTTTCTATTCCATTGACGGCAGGGACGCGGTACAGGTTCCCTGTTCCGGGTATTTCCAGCTCAGCGTAAAGGATGTTCCGGATGGGGTTCACACCCTTGATGTGTGGGCCCAGGATATCAGCGGAGTAGCGGGGCCCAAAGTAACGGTAAAGGGGATTGTTGCCCCCGGCGCCGCGCCGGAATCAAAGATAAGCCTGGTTCGTTCGGGTTCCGGTAAAACCGCGGTTCAGGCGGCGTTTTATCCAGGCATAGAAATTAATAATGATGCGGGTTCGTCTTTTGATCTTTCGATCCGTTCCGGCAGCGGTATTCAGACCATCAGCTATCAACTGGGCTCAAGGGCTCCCCTTGTAATCAACGTTAAGGGAACCAAAGGCGGGACGATCACCCAGAACATTCCCATACCAAAAGATATGGAATACGGTCTCAGCCCGGTGGAAATAAGGGTCAAGGACGCGTATAACCGCGAAACGGTTCTGAACGATTACCTCACCATTACCGGGTCGAACGGTCAACCGGGCTATACGCCGGAGAGTTTTACCTGGATACGCCCCGACACCAGCCTTGGGGACGGGCGTATTCTCCTTTCAACCATTGACCCCCTGATTGGCATGTACTCAGGCGGGCCCTTACAGTCGGTGGACGTTTCCGGGGACGGGGCCGGTTCCCTTGATATACAGGTGGACGAAAACGGAAACGTGGTTCTTTTGGGGTCGGTGGACGGCACGTACGGGCCAATTCAGCTTACCCTCCATTCCCGCTCCGGCGCAAGTTTTACCAGTGACAGGTACAGCTTTTTGGTTGACAGCGCGCCCCCTGAACTGGACATGGCAGAAAATCCCGGCGGAAGCTGGGTACAGAACCAGGTTCAGGTGAAGTTCCGGGTCAGCGATTCCGTCAGGATAAAATCAGTGGATTCCAGCGTTGACCTCGGTACCTCCTGGCAGCCCTTGCTCCAAAGCAACGAGATAGAAGCTTTAAGTCCCGATACGATAATGGACCGGAACATAGATATTTCATCGTTATCCGATGGTGCCATGATGGTGCTTATCAGGGTTAAAGATGAAGCAAACAAGGAGGCCGTGGGATCCTTTATTGTCAACAAGGATACCGAAGCGCCTGAACCCGGTTTAATCGTCCCCATTTCCGGGGCCAGGGTTAACGGGACTATCCGGTTGGGATTCGCCGTAAAGGAAGCGGGGAAACTGGCCTCTGTAATTTACGAAAGGCCCGAACATGAAGTTGATGGCGCTGTGCAGCCGGCTCTTTCCTATCTGATATTCCCAAGTCCCGGCAGGGAAAGCCTTTCCACAGACTTCCTTGACGTGGTAATGGATTCGACCCAAATGCCCCTTGCCGATGATATGAACTTTATATTTACCGATAAGGCGGGGAATAAAACGGTCCTGTCCCGGTGGCCCTTTACCATTGACGGGGAAATGGATCTGCCGGTGGCGCAGATCAGTCTGCCCCTGGACAATGAAGTCATTACTTCGGATTTCGTTATTTCCGGGATTTGTTTTGACGACGACCAAGTCAAGCGGATTCACTGGCGCATGGACGACGGGGATGAACAGGTATGGGAAGCCAGAAACGGATTCTCAATTCCGGTTCCCCTTTCCTCCATGACCGATAACGAACATACCGTAACGATATACGCCGAAGATATTTACGGCGTAATGGGAAAACCCGATGTCAGAAATTTCAGGGTGTCCCTCAAAGAACCCGTGGCTTCCGTCACAATTCCAACTCCAACGGATATTACCGGGGGAATGGTTACGCTTAACGGCGTTGCTTCGGATAACAACGGGATCAAGCGCATACAGGTTTCTCTTGATAACGGTAATTCCTACAACGACGCCGATGGTACGCTCAATTGGACCTATACGTTCAACTCCAAAGTTATTCCTGACGGAAACCACGCGGTGTTTATCAAGGTCTGGGACAGCTACGATATAAACGCCGTCTATTCCTGCCTGATAAACATCGACAACACTTCTCCGGAACTAACGGTCGATACTCCCAATGACGGGGCCGAAACAACGGGACCGGTGTATGTTACCGGCCAGGTGATGGACAACATGATGCTTGATACTGTCACCATTACGCTCAGCAGTCTTGAAGGGACAGAGATACCCCCCGAACTCGCGAAAAAGGAAACGAAACTTGATTCCCTCCTGCTTGATGAGCTGGATCTCGGTTCCCTGCCTGATGGAAACTACAACGTAGAAGTATGGGCCGTTGACAAGGCCGGAAACACCAGCCGGATTTCCCGGAACATTGTTCTCAACAAGGATAAAAACCGGGATTTTGTGGATACCCTTTATCCATTGAACGGCGAACATGTACAGGGCAACTTTAATATCTACGGGTATGTGGGCGGCATTGATACAACAAGCGAGGTAACCCTGGTTGTCAACGGCCTGGACGCGAAAACCGAAACCGTAAGCGAAGCCGGGTATTTCCGTTTTTCAGTTTCCCCCGGGGATCTTAACCAGGGCGCCAATAAAGTCGTCGTTCGCAGCAATTTTAGCGGCAAGGAAGTGGTACAGTCCGTTGTCCGGAATATCGTCTACCAGCCATACGGCCCCTGGGTTACCGTTGATACCATGAACATGGGGGACTTCGCCTATGACCGGCCCTGGCTCATGGGCCGTGCAGGCTACGCCCTCTCCGATGATGACCTGGCAATTCTCGCGGACAAAAAAGCGGATAAGGATGTCAGGGCCGCCTCTGACGCCAAAAAGGTATCGCTTATCGAGCTTTCGTTTAACAACGGCCGCACCTTCATAGCCGCGGGCAAGTCCGGCGACAAAAATTACGACTGGCGTTACCGCCTTGAGACCCAGGATATGAATGAGGGCCTCCACTACCTGGTTGTCCGCGCAACCATGGCCAACGGTGAAGCCGCGGTAACCCGCATGTTGCTGCAGGTGGACAAGACCCCGCCTGTTATACGCCTAATCTCCCCCGAACCGGGCGGCAGCTACAACACAAGCCTGAATTTTGCCGCTTTGGCCAGTGACGACGTGGAACTCAAGAACGTAACGTATTATCTGCGCGAGGGTGACAAGTCCGCCTACGAAATACCGGGCTTTATCAAAGGACTTTATTTTGAAGCAACCATTCCGCCCTTTATCAGGCAGATATGGAACAGCGCCCCCGCCCTGTTTGCCGGCGGCGCCACCTACATGGACATAGGGTTCGGCCTTTCGTTCTTTGAAGATAACGTAAAAGTCCAGGTACAATACGGTTTTATGACCCAGTCTATCTACGATAGTATAGGCGGGGCAGGGCCGGTACGGTACGGCGGCCAGGTACTCGGCTTTAAACTGCTGGCCAATATTTACACCCTGCCATTCGCCTCCTTCCTGGGGCCGGACTGGGAATGGCTCGCAGCGTCCTTTGCCCTGGGCGCCAACTTCTCTCTTTTTGACCTGCTCCAGCAGGGGTACACCCAAAGCGGAACCCCCACCTGGATGAGCGCCCTTTTGGCGCAGATCGAGTTCCCCAAGGTGACCATACCCAAGCGGACTTTTCTTAGAACCTTTAGTTTCTTTACCGAGGGTCAGCTCTGGTTTGTGCCCACCGACGTGAACGCAAAGGCGAATAATATTCAAACAGTTATCCCGCATATAATCGTGGGGTTAAGGATGTATATTTTTTAAAGGAATTTTGTTTACACGGGAAAGCCGGGCCATTAGCCGGTTTTCCCCCAATTTGGGCTTTTTTTCAAACTTCTGTTTCGAAAAAAAATCCCAAATTTTTGGTTTTTTACCTGAAAAGGTATATATTATATTACACGGATAGGTATATTCCATACCTCAGGGGGCTCGGGAGGGGTTGCGGAGGGTTTAATGTTTAATTTATGGAAAAATAAGGTAATAAAACGGGGAATGCTGCCGGTATTTATGCTGGGCTTGATAATTCTCCCTGTTATCCTCACCACCTGCCAAAATGCCGTTGGTTTTGGGAATTCTATAGATTTTGAACCTCCAATACTGACTCTGGATCCTGGTCCAAACCCGAGGTATGTAAGTCAAAGAACGGTACTTACGGGGACTGCAACTGATAATATAGCTGTGGAAAAGGTAATATGCCGGGACGCTACCAACCCAGGCATAATATACGGCACAGCTTCCCTTAGGGGCGACCGCTGGTCCATGACCATGAATTTTACCGAAGCGGACAACGGCAGAAAGATCCCTGTGGAAATTGTGGCGTTCGACAAGATGGGGAATTCCGGGGAACGTTCAATCCAGACTATCAGTCTGATTGTGGATCTACACCCCCCCATATTTGACGAATTGCTGATTTGGCGCAACGCGGCAGGCAGGACAGAACCACTTGAGAATTTAAACGATCTCAAGGCTCTGGAAACATCTGACCCCTATGGGGAGCGTTCCGAAAATGTCGATCGTTACCAAAACGGTACATTCTGGTTCCGCGCTCAGGTGACGGAAAATGAGACCACTGTAAAGACCATTGTCTTGAACGTCTATGACGCTGATCATGATGCCGAAGGACAGGAAATTTACAGCGAAGTCCGGGATCTGGACAGTTCCGCCTACTCTCCCCAATGGACAATTAAGGAAACTGACCTGGTAAATGCCGGGGAAGCGAAAGGCTGGAATTATAGACAGAGAGCGACTCCCGGAAACAATGGACGTATTTATTTAAGGGTATCTGTTGTCGCAATGGATATGGCGGACAATACCAAAACATGGCGGGAGGATTACGGCTATTTCTGTCTTTACCAGAACGCGGACAACCCCAAAGCCGTAGTTGGCGGCGGGAAGGTACAATTTGTTGAGGTTGGGACGCCGTTACACGTTGAAATCTTTGACGATGATAATGTCCAAACAGCCTATGTTGCCCTTATGAAAAGGGAAGATTTCAATAATATTCTTCCGGGGGCAAGTGATCAGGCTACAGTTGAGAAATTAAAAGATAAATTAGTTGCCGGTGATACGGTTCTTGATTATAAAGGCGATCAAATTACCAATTGTGTAGCACCCGGTACCACACCCGAATCTTTTATGGTTGATATATCGGCCGGTAGGTTTGATTCAGATTTTGGGGAGTATGTGCTTATCGGTATTGTGCAGGATGTAAAATCGCCGCCACATGATAGTACAGATGATTCCACAGGATGGAAACCGGTTTGGGGTTGCTATCCCAATTCTATCACGGTGACGGATAACAGCGCTCCGTTAATTGTTATTGACACAGTGGATACTACTATTACATCTGGACCGGATAAGTATGATCCATTAACACACCCCGGTTCCGATACCGACAAGCCGTTGGCGAGTACTGGTAACAGTCCCGAAGAAAATACTTTCCCGAAATTGCTTGCGCCTCCTTCTAACGGTGTTATACCCATTCCCCCCTTTAAGGTAATTGAGCCAGGAAGGTACTTTACCATTAATGGGTATACACTAAGGGCCAAGAATGTAACTGGGTCGACGCCGCCGGTTAAGGTAACTACGTTCAGGATGGCATGGATTCCCTATGACAATGGCAACCAAGACAGCTACGTCAATGATGTTAAAAATGCCTTGTCAACGGACAGCTACAATTGGAGTGCTTTGGAGGCAAAAGGTATACAATACTGGACGCTGTCTGATTCCACGAATACTTCAAATACCAGCTATTGGACTGATGGCTCAGATCAGCTCATCGGTGAAATTACGTATACCAAACAGGCCTTCTTTAAGAGGTTTGATATTCTGGGTGTGGACAGTGATGGTCACACCTTGGCGTATGATGATCTAAAAGGTCAGGGTAATGGTAACTACAGGAATTTTTATGTTAATGACCCCACCGGGACCGTACCCGAAAACGAGCCCAAACTTTTTGTTTTCTACGCGAAGGACGCCGACGGGCATGAAGCATTCAGAACCATACGGCTTTTGGGCAATAAAACTCCTCCTGCCCTCCAGGTGTATGATTTTACCAAAAGATCTGAGCTGAGCGGCCTTGATCAATACATCCCTACGGTTCCGGATTATAATGATGGTATTCAGCAGCCCCTTTACAAGAGTATCAGCGGGAGAGGAGATAATGTCAATTTTACATTCAGCGGTAAAACTATTGGTCCTGTGACTATACCCACCTTCGGTTACACTGATGCCGATTTGGCCGAGACGTATAAAGCCTATCCGTCCGGCCAGATACATAAGTTGTACGTTACCTCAAAAGAAGGGGATGATAGGGGAGTCCAGATTGACAATATCAGTATGTATGATATTACCGAAGCTCCTGCAGGAAATAATACAATCAGAGGTAATTATAATGCGACAAACCGGGATCTGACCTATATCGCGGCTCTTCCCGATATACTCCAGCGGACCTTTCTGTTTACCGCGACTAACAGGCTGGGAGTGGGAGTCCAAATACAGCGAACAGTCGCGGTTACTAGTACCGCACAACTAAAAGAAATTATTACTGACAAGGTAAGCGGGACAACCTACGGCGCCGGAACGCCAATTACGCTCCAGGCCCAATTTTCCGCGCCCGTTATGGTTAAGACAACAGGGCCAACAGGTCCGGTACCGCTAATGAATATACGTTACCAGGTTCCTGACGGTACAACCAATAGTGTCCTGCAAGGTGGCAAATACTGGATATATGATACTATACCTTTCTCGGGAACACCGGTAGATGGTTTGGATCCACCGATAAATGCCAGCGGATATTCAAAACCAAGTCTGTACCTGGACTTTACCTGGGCAGTTCCTGAAGGCGCCCAGGGAGTACTGGAAACTATCGATATAACGAACGCGTCTACCAGTGCCGTACCAAATAAAGAAAGGGTCATAGACCTGAACGGCGCCGATATATTCGACGCGGAAAGGGTACAGGATGAGGCCTTCCTTCCGGGTTATGTTTTGACCGAATGGCATGATGGTCTACACTCGCTGCAGGGTAATGCTGCCAATCCCGGTAAGAATATTCTTTTGGACGGTATTAAGCCGAAGGTGATTAGTTTTGCCGCAGGGGGTAAAGATCCGTATACGGCGCTGGAATATTACTACAAGGCCGGGGAGACCGTGACCTTTACCCTTACAGCCAACAAACCTATCCGTACATCAGGTAACGGAAATCCACGGATACAATTTCAGATAAAAGACGCAGCTACCCAAACCGTGTATCCCACATCGACGACATACTATAATGCCGATTACAAATGGCCTGCCGGTAACAGCACAGTCGTATTTGACATAGACATTGATTCCATTCCACTTGCTCCTCCATCACAGCTCAGTTATGGCGGGACTATTATCAATGTTGGTCTTAGTACAACAAATGGGGGAATTATAGACTCCTGTGGGAACTCTTTGGATGTGAGCGCCATGGTCCTGGTTGCAGGTACCCAGTTGGTGGTTGATAAAACACCGCCTCCCAACGCGACCCCCAGGTTGGGAGACAGCCAGGATGCTATACCTGTGAATCCTCCATCTTCTACTTCTGTAACCAGACTCAATTATAACCCCATACTTTCAATCAGTAATATTGCCACATCTACGCAGGAGCCGTGGGGTACATCTACTCAGTACTCTTTGGATGGTGGCCTGAGCTGGGGGAATTATCCGAGCCCTGTGGCTGGCTGGACTGATAATAGTGATGGAAATTTAAGGATTGTCAGAACCCAAAACGGCGCTACATGGCGCCTCCAGACCCGTCAGATAGACAGAGCGGGGAATGTTTCCGCTGTATCGCCAATTTACGAACTAGATATAAACGGTGTATTCCCGAAATTGATTTTTATCAATGTACAGAATCCCACAGGTATCTATACGCAGGGGCCCATAACACTAACTCTGGATTTTGAGGCATCGGTGGTTACAACAGTTGCAGCTACAGACCCCAATTTTGCCGATAAAGCAGCATACATTTTAGTTTCAGACACTACGGCGAATTCCAAGGATTCTACCCAACAGCATACAGCCAAAGTTTTTGCGCAACGCCAGACGGTTGAAAACAGTACCCTTACATTTACGTGGAATCCATTAACCGGAAAGCAAATGCCCTATGGTATTACAATTACGGAAATTCGCCTTAACGGTGATGTGGAAGATGCATATAAAAATCCTGGTGTGAATAGTTACTCTACAGCGATTTATGGAACAAGCGCTCCGCATGGGCAGGTTACTATGTATAAAGATGCCAGTGATATGCCTTCATCCATGACCGCATCTCAGATTATTGACAAGACCTATCCAGTAGATAACCTTAATGGCGCGGGAGTAAAAATATTTACCATCCCGCCGAAACTAACAGATACAAACCCGAAAAACGCATCGCCGACAGGAACCGGTACGCCATCTGGTGTTGGCGAGGTAGCTTCTGCTGTCCTTCTTGATCGTAAGACCATTATCCTTACCTTTGATAATCCTGTACGGAAAGAAATGGGAACTATACATATTAAACCTCATGGGGATTTCCCGATCCCGCCCGTATTTCCTGCTACAGGGTATACAGATACAGATGGAACATACGTTGAAAGCTTTTATGAGGTATATAACTCTCCCAATATTGACGCCTATGCCTCAATATCCGGTAACCCAAGCGCCAGTGTTCTGCGGGGTTACTTGTTACAAGGTTCTTACCAGGATCCTGATCTGGATCCAAAATTCGGTCTTGGAATGGGGCCTTATAAACCTACTACCCAGGGATTGAAAACAGGCGCAGGGTATGCTGCGGCAGCAGTTCCTGGTACTACGCCAGATCCATATACTGATACAGCTAAAGGATGGGTTTATGATCCTGAAGCTGTAGGTTGGAATCCTGTCCCCAAGGGAGCCGATAGTACAGAATTTATGGTCCCTGATACTTCAACCAAGTATGTCCTGGATTTTCAGTATCCCATTAATTCTACTGATACTGCAGTGGCTAATATCCGTAAAGCTTTGAATGCCGCCCATTTCAGGTGGCGGGATATTGATGTTATTTCGGATGAGGTAACAATAGTTCCTGATGATCTTTCAAAGCCAAATATCGGTACGGTGGTTAAAGTTATCCTGAATGATCCTCTGCCGGTCGGATTTTCCTGGGATCTGTTTTATGATACGGGGACATTTACCAACGAGGCGGGAATTCCGGTTAGTGCCATAACCGAAGGCGCTTACTGGTTCTGGACCAGCGGTGTTCAAAAGCCGGTAATTCGGGTTGATAGAAAAAGTATGGACTATAGAAATGCCGCCGATCGAAAGGGGGATACTAGCGCTAATGCAAATCAGCCTGCTTTGACATATAGTGATCCTCCTTCAGATAACCGGGGCAAAGATGATTTTGGCAGTGTAAATTACAGAATTGAGTGTGAGACCCCTGGCGCGATGATAATGTATAATACATTAAGCGGCGCGGCTGGTGATTATGATTATGGTCGCCTTGAAATGTCTACGTCGGGATCAATTTCCAATGCCACCTCTGGTTCTGTTATATCGGCACCCACTACCATACCGCTAGGTCAGCGAACCTGGGACAGTCGAGGAGCCAATCAAACGGGCGCTAACCCGGTTACTGATACTATGGGGACTTGGGTATTACCGAATCTGGTACGCAGGGCAGTTTCTGCTCAATATAACGGTGTCACTCCTCAACCTGGTTTACGGTATAATGTAACTACAAATGGTCTTACTGTAACTAACCAGGGGCAAGGTAGTTATTGGGGATTCCGTTCCTATAACCGGGACGCAACATTAAAACAGCTTACCGATCTTGATTTAAGCCAAACAGTTCAAAATATGAATAATACTATCTCTCTCGGTGGTTTAAAGACCCTCATGGCCAGCAAGAACTATGTAGTTGCCCAGGCCAGTAAAACCATCGGAACCACCAGTACTTCTGCCAGGGGTTATGAAGGAATATTTAAGACGATTGTTTATTTGAATACACCTAACGCCTCTGCTGGAAGTAATCCCAAAGTTTTCGGAACCCAGGGAAGTACGCCTGTACAGATCTTTGGTTCCAATATCCAGGCTCCCTCTGCTTCCATTGCGGGTTTCCCGATGATGCTGCAAAATTCTGACTTACGGTTCCTTAAATTCCCTTACGGTGGTAATAGTGGAGGTACAACAGCAGTTTATTGGATAAGTACCGAGATCATGAGTTCCTGGTATATCTCTTTCTGTACGGTACAAAACAACTCTTCCATAATGTCCAGATGCTTCCAGCTTTCCGGTGAAGCGGGTTTTTATACTACCGGAAGCTACGGGGATTTAACTTATAGCTACATGCAGGACTATAAGAACTAAGGCAGGTATAATTATGAAAAACGCCATTAAATTAGGTTTAATTTTTATTACCATCAGCCTCGCGTCAATCTTGAGTTCCTGTGACAATGTTCTTGCACTTGGAGGAAAAATTGATTTAAGCGGACCGGTGGTAACCATAGATGAAAACTGGCCCGTTTCTCGCCAGCCAATAACCGGTACTTTCCTTATGAAAGGTACGGTTAAAGATAACACCGGCGTGGATCGTATGGTTGTGAAGGTCAGGTATAGCAAGGAGACCGTACCCGGCTCAGGGCAATTTGTGGATACAGAATATGATAAGCAATGGCGTTTTTTCAATAATAAATGGGAAGTATCAAATGATTTTGGCAGGACCTGGGCGCCTTTAGACAGTATTGAAATGATAACCGGGGATCCGGGTTCATATGAGGAAGCCAAATGGAGCGGGGACAAAGCCAGTATCTTTCAGTGGGAACTCCCCATAGACCTGGAACTGACACCCGGCGACTATCCGTCGGATGGTCAGTATCAGTTTAATGTTACCGCCTGGAACCCGGCGGGTAATTCCGATTCCAATTCTTTCAAAACCAGGACGGTGACGCTTTTCAAGGATCCGCCCCTCGTTACCATAATAGCGCCCTTCCTTTACCCGGCAGGTAGTGATGAGCTGAATACTCTTGTTACATTGCCGAATACCGAAGCCAGCCGGCAGAACCCTTTGTACCTCGGTAAATTCCTTAACGGGCCGATAAATCTGCAATGGCAGATAGACAGTCCCAATGATGTCTGGTCTATAGATATACGGTTTTATAAAACAGCGGTACTATGGGACCCGGCAACGCCTCCAGTTGATTATGTATACAGGATTAATATCCCCGTTGACGGAAGCACCCGTCCACCTGCCCTTAATCCCAATGATGCGGTAAAACCAAACGGCAGGGCAGTTGTCCCTGATTTATCATCCAGTGAGCCTATACCCTCATTTGTACCAAAAACTTCTGATGGCCAGGGTGGATATTATCAGGAACAAAAAGGACAGATAACCGATAAAACCCCAATGTACGCGGTAGTATTCTGTACTGACGCAGCGGGTAATGTTTTGGATGATAATTACAAGTTCCAGGGTTATTTTGTCTATTGGCCTCAGGCGGATATTCCGTGGATAATATTACCGGATGGCCTAAAAGAAAGTTACGGTGATGCAGAAAATCCTTACACAGTGTTCCCAGAAGCAGTAATATCAGCCAGGTCTTATGATGATGACGGAATTGCGCGGGTGGATTATAAACTTTCTTCCATAACGAATCTTTCCGAACCCGCGAAGCTTGTTACACTAACCAATGGATCAAATTCCAGGGTATTTTCCTGGCAGTTCAACGCGCCGGTGGAAGCCGGGGACTACTATATTGAAGCTCAGACCTTTGATATAAATGGGGTATCAAGTATACCTGTGGGAGGCCGTTTTACGGTTAAGGATTCCAGTTATCCGGAAATACTTCCCCCAACCAAACCGCTTGCATCGAACCCATTATTCAAATATATTACCGGTCCTGGCGGGGTAGTACCTGCTTCCATTAACGATTGGACTATCGATATTAGTGGCACTGCTACAGACTTTACCGGGATCAAAAGCGTTTCCATGGTTTGGATCAATCCCCATTCGGTAAACTACGCGGCAATGAGCCAGTTGAATTACTTTAGAGATCCGAATTATGACGGCTGGATACAGGCGTCTACACTCCCCCCCGGGGGCGATCCTTATCTGGACAAAACTTACGATTCCAGTAATCCCAACAAGGTCTGGATCTTGGATGTTACTTCCACCCCTCGAACTTATAATGCAGCTACTAACAGGTGGGAGTATACATATAAAAAGACCTTGAATTTGAAAACCGACCTTAACATCGCGCCGGGTATGTTAGATCAGTATAACAATCCCTATGATTATCTCAAGAGTCAGGTTTTTGTTTTAAAGGTTACCGATATGGACGGTGACGGTAAATCGTCCATTATTACATGGGCGCCCCAGGGTGATACTGAAGCTCCGAAGGTAAGAATAACAAGTGTAATGATTACCCGAGGCGGAGTTGATTTTCCGCCAATGGTACGTGATCCAGTAACCGGGAATTTTGGGTATATTGATCCCCTCCCGCAATTCCAGGCCACGGATAAAATTACAGTTAAGGGAACCTGGACGGAAGATTCAACTGGCGATTATAGTGATACTGGTGGAAAACTCGATATAGTACAAACAGTTTTAAAGAATAATCTGGTAATTACTGTAGGCAAAGATAATCGACTGGATGGTACTTCATATACAACAAAAACCATCAACCCAATAACTGGCAAGGCTGTAAGCGGAGATTGGACAGCCACTGGAACGGTAGGGTCAACTACGGACTATGCGCTTTATGCAGATGCTCTTAAAGATACCCTGGTTATAAGCGCCAAGTTGACCGATCTTGGCGGGAATATCAGTGAAGACGGTGCTTCCTGGTTAATTCAAAGCGATGAATTAAGGTTTCTCCGTGTGGGAAGTGATACACCAGATGGTATATATTCCGATAAAAAGAATGGAGATCCGGTTGATATTGATGTTTACCTTGAATTTAACAAGCCGGTGACACTGGTTTCTTCTCTTTCCGATCCCACAAAGCTCCCAAGGTTACTCCTGAATTCCGGCGCTATTGCCGTGTATGATACCGGCAACCCGGATCATCACGAAAGTGGGGATCCTAATAAGCCGATCATTCCAAGTTCCCGTCAGCATTTTAAGTACACTGTAGGAAACAGCGATACAACCGGATCTGCGCGGCTCAATGTGGCTAACCTTCTTGGGAGTACAAATGGCACAGCTGGTGATGGCCTCTGGAATACCGACACGTATCCATTTATCTGGAAAACTGCTGCCGGTACAATTCCTGAACAGATCAGGATGGTAATGACTATTGATAAAAACCCCGGCGGACTCTTCCTTCTTGGTAAGCTGCCTGTGAGGAATAGTCCAAATCCAACACCATCTCAAACAGATCCGGATGATTATCTTTATACCCTTATGGCAGGAAAGAATATTATAATAGATACCACACCGCCCAAGCTTGTAAGTCTTGTCAAAAACGTAAAAAATGGGTGGTATGGCATTGGGAACTTCCTTTATTTCACAGCAACTTTTAATAAATCCATACAGGTCGGTACTGGGGGTGATGCGCCCAGACTTGTTATGAATTTAAAGAAGAAGGGCACCAGCGGGAATATCCAGACAACAGATGTTCAGATCAATGACACGCAGGTTATCTTTTCTTATGAAATACAGGAGAATGACTATACACCCGGAACGGAAGATTCACAGACCAGCCCCATCTATGGCGGTTACCTGTCTATATTGAGACTGGACGGAACCATCACGGATCTTGCGCAAAATATCTATACGCCTGCCACAGGCACTCAGCCAGATTTCCCCAAGAACTTTAATACTACCACAGGTACAAGCCCGAATTGGATCCAGGTAAAAGCAGTGAAACCGCTTAGTCCCACCCTGAATGTAATGGTCAGGAGTCTTACCGCTCCATACACTTACTCAGTGGTTTCCGGAGTAGGTGGACCTGGTACATCAGGTGGAGATAGTATAACTGGTAACTGGAATCCCGGGAATTTTACTGACACTGCCGCCTTTATTGCCGATACTACAATTTCCAAAAATCAAATGAAGAATATCTATATAGATAATTTGTACATCCTGATAGAACCAAACGGGGTTCAAGGAACAGATTATGATAGTATAGAATATTCGGTAAATTACGGAAAAGATTGGGCGCCGTATAGTACCCCCTTTGCTACACCCAAAGAACAAACTGCGCCGGGTCTTTATGCTCTTACCGCACGGCAAATAGATATGGCGGGGAATGTTTCCGATTGGACAAAGCCCGTAACGCTGAATTGGGATAAAGGCGATCTCCTTACACGTATTACTTCCTCAGCTGCCAATGGAGTTTTTACGAATAATACAAGTATAGGAGGAGGAAGAGCGGATGAAATACCTATTAGTCTTTACTTCCGCAAACCCATTACGTTTAAAGCGCGCCCTGTAATCACATTGAGTGTGCTACAAAATGAATCTGATTCCAATTCTCAATGGCAACAGGAACTTGTTCTGACGCCAACACCAAACAGGATTCAATTGGTCGCGAGTGCGGACAGAATGACGTATACTTTCCTTTACCCTGTAGGTATTACAGATACTACCGGTGGGCAGAAACTTAATCTGATCAAATTGGATAATATTTCCGCTGTTGACGATGATAATGTTGATGTGAGCAGTCTTATAAATCTCAATTTGGTAAAGGCTACGCAAACAGAGTTAAATATCCTTAAAGATATTAAAATCCAGACAGGTTACCCTAAACGTAGTGTTGCCCCCTATTTTAGTACTGGTACTATTAACAACCCAGATGACTCTTACTGGACTACGCTGAATATTTTGTTTGACAGGGCCGTTTATAAAGGCGGTTCTGAATTATATGACTATAACAGCAGTGGTACTATTATCGGAGGTCCTTATACAAATCAAATTACCATTATTCAGTCTGCTGATCGTTACCGTCTGCCTTCGGTACTTACCGAAACACAGTGGAACAAGTATCAGGCAGATGTGAATAAAGAACTCTTAAGGAAGGCTTCAAATGGTTTGACTCCGATTTATACTACCAGTATGAAGATTGAAGATTTCTACACAAAAGGTGTTAATGGCTATTCTAGTGGCGCCGGTCCAGATACCAGTACCAAGTATATTCTTAATTTTCAATATGATACTTATTCAATAACTCCTGACAGGGCTGGTACGGATATTCAACAATTAGCTGAAGCTTTCAGACAGGTGGAACAGGTAACGTTGGTTATCAATTCCTCTGTAATAAGTGTGTCGAACGTACAATTGTCACCAAACGAAGTTCAGGGAGTGGTAACCGTAAGCCTCACCAATAATAATGCCCTGAAAGTACCTGGAGCTTCATATGAAATCAAGTATCCCGCCGGGCTCGTTCAGGATTTATTAGGTAACCCCTGCGAGATATATCCTCCTGCTGATGCGCCTGAACCAGCGCCAGCGCCCACAGATCCAAATTCAGATGCTTATAAGGACTACTATGGAATCAAGGCTATAGGTGAAATCGCAAAGCCGTTTATACGGGTAAGTAAACCTCAGGGAACTATTTCTACTGACTATACTTATTCTAGTCAATCGCCCAGATTAAAAGCGATTCAGCCCGGCCAGGCACAGGTACGAATGGACTGCCGGACTCCCGGTTCTGTGGTAAGGTACGCAGAAAGTACAGATAGTACTTCTACAACTACTGTCAGCGGTACTGTTTATCCAGCTACGATTACGAACATTAATAACAGTACTACTGAAAATAATTTCTGGCGAAGCGGTCCTATTGGAGAACCATATGTGGCTAACCCTACTGGTACATCCAGCAATTTTGGTACAGTAAATGTAGCCGTTAATTCACCATTTTCAATAGGTCCGTCTGCCACGAGTAATATTTATCAGGGATACATGAAGCGGTATAGGGCAGTAGGAGCAATAGGAACTACCGGGTCTACACTCAGTTCCAGCCCAAGGTATTCTGAGGAATTGATATATCGTTCGGTACTGACATTTAAGGGAGTTAATATAACCCCGAATAATGGACAAACCTTTACTGACGGTGATCAGTTGTGGGTACGGGGAGCAAATACCTTGTTCGGAACAACCATCCCCGGTTACCCCCTTACCCCCGATGATGACTATGCGCAGCTTAATGCTACCGGACAAAGGGCTGGTACGCGGCTTATGTCAATGATCATTGCGCCTACCGGTACTGCTACTTTGGCCAGCGCTACATGGCAGTGGGTAACCTGGGATATTAATGTTGCCGCTTATATTACTGTTTATCTGGGGCACGATCTTTCAAGCAGCGCAGCGCAGGCTTTTCAGTACGGTCCTCTTGCATTCGCCTCTCAGACAGGAAACTGGAGTTTGCTACAGTCGGATTATCGGCTCTATCCAGGTTCTCACATCTGGCTTAGCAGTTCTATGCCGGATAATACAGGCAGTGGCGCAAGGGCCATACCTTTTACATTTAATGGTTCATTTTATCTGAGACCGGACAATGCTGATTTGCAGGTTACAAGCTCCATGCCGGTACCATAACAGTATAGATACATCATAAAAAGCAGATCGCGTATTATGGGGCTGTCTAAAAATTATCTTTTCGGACAGTCCTTTTTTTGGTTCCCTCATGGCCGTGGAATACCAACCAGGTTAGGCGACATCATTATGGTTCTGGTATCGAAATAAAGCCATGCCGCCCGCTGATACCACCATAGGGCTTTATCCTGGGCATCCGCTCCGCAGCTTGGAGCAAAAATAACACCGCGTTCGGCCGCGTACTTCTTAAGCTCTTCACTGTTCGCGATCTTTTCGTTCCAGATCCTGGTAACCGCGGTAATAACTTCTTCGGGCACACCCATCGGAATAAATATACCAAAGTAATCAAGGCCGAAGGAGAAATTAGGAACCGTTTTTTTTATCGAAGGGATAACGCCGTATCCGTCAAGGTTCATATCGGTGTCCCAGAGAACCGCGAGAGGACGGATTTTTTTGTTTCGGATCATTTGCGCCTGTTCGGCGGCGAGTTCGGTGGTTACCAACATTTCACCGGAGGCTACTGCGGCTACTGCGGCCTTGCTGCTCTCGTAAGACGCGAGCTTGTAATTAATACCGGTGAACCTGCGGATAATATCCATACCAATATGACCCGCCGAAACCTGTCCGGCTGTTGCTACACTGATTTGACTAGGATTTTCCCTGAAATGCGACAAGAGCTGATCAAAAGTTGCATATTGAGATTCCGCGTTTACTCCTACCAGACTGGCGTTTCCTAAAGAGAGGAAAATTTCCCAGTTGTCTCTGATATTCGTGTCCAGTAAATCCAATAACTTATAGGTCGCAAGATCGGATGTCATCCCTGCCACCCAGGTATAACCATCCTTTGGGGCGTCCAATACAGTTTTGGTTCCAATCGATCCGGATGCGCCGCTCTGGTTACTTATGGAAATTCGGGCGCCGAGATCTTTCCTTATCATGTCAACGATAATGCGGGTAACTTGGTCAACGGGGCTGCCTGCCTCCCAGGGCACAATTATGCGGATTGTTTTGACTGGCTTCCAGCCGCCCCCGGCAGCCTGACCTTGACCGCCGGCGAACAGCGTCCCGGCGCAAAAGACTGTCAACATTAAAATATAAAAAATTTTTTTTAAAAACGGCATTATTTATCTCCAGTGTCATTGTGGACCATATTATTGTCCAATATCACATTTTACCCCTTTTTCTTTGCTTGAAACAAGATTTATAAACCTACTTAACAGATATTCAAAGTCCTCTTCAGCCAAGCCCCGTTCTCAGTTGGGAAGTTTTTTCTGTTCACTATTTCATACACTTTACCCTCCAACGCAAAGAAAATCAAAATCTGACCTATCGATAATTCCTTATGTTATAACGAATTAATTGTATATTTTTCATAATCTTGGCATAGTTTTTGCCTGAATATATGTATTCATAACAGAAAAAGGCGTAGTTATAAAAAACTATTTCCCCGTGAAAACTACTGTTTAGGTCTAGATATTTAGTGTCCGTCCACAAAGTCTGTTACTTTGCGGACGGAACAACAGAAAAATACAGTTGCCCCGCCAAGCCCCGGCGGGGTTTTTGTATCCCGCACTGCCGTCTAATACACCATCTGCTTTTCATCTACCCGTGAAATCTTTGTAAAGACGTATCATT
>Ga0123357_10002258_pt1 | contig 21353 bp, 9 predicted proteins | sample TergutEmb28metaG_FD_89873 | JGI IMG/M metagenome (GOLD analysis project Ga0123357, IMG submission 89873) | Embiratermes neotenicus P4 segment gut microbial communities from Petit-Saut dam, French Guiana - Emb289 P4 | ecosystem: Host-associated > Arthropoda: Insects > Digestive system > Gut ... | reverse complement strand
GTCAAGTTATGACCGAAACATGTAGGAGTTATAGCAAATTTTAAACTAAGTCTTATGTTTTAAAGTATTCTATGTAAATAAATATTTTAATAACATAAAACAGTGCAAGTAGTTGGCCCATGTCTACAAGCATACTGCGTTGTTATGGCAGAACGTTATTAAAGTCACAAAAAAAGTTATCAAAATAAATAGACCATCAAATACATTTTGACATTTTGCTGACCATTTATCTCAGTAATTAACCAACTTAATGCACAAAATTTATGTTTTACAATAAGTTTATTTCATGCCTGTACATGTTTCAAGCACATGTGTTCAAAACATATAGAGGCATGAAATAAACTTATTGTAAAACATAAATTTTGTGCATCAAGTTGGTTAATTACTGAGATAAACATCAAATACATGTTTGTTGAATAAATTGATTAACATATCCCTGATATGTGTCAAGTAGTACCTGCGGGAGGAAAACCTGTATCAGCATATGTGTGATGATTGCATGGGTTAAAATATTTTGTGTAAAATACAGGATGATCAAAAAGTCTCTGTGCACCTGATGATTACAGTACAGAAAGCAGGCACACAGTGATTTTGATCAACCTGTATAAGTAAAATTAACAAATCATATATACTGCGTAAAATGTCTGCAGTGTGGATATGAAGTTTAAGTCTGTATGATATTTCAACTGAATCCACGCAGCAGATTTCTTTGTGAGAAGCTCATAAAATATTTCATGTCTCTTATTGAATCCTTTCCCACCAAAGATTTTAGGTTTTTGCAGCAGTATAATGTATCCATTCTTCTGGCATGTGACATTGCATCACTAGGTAATTGGTGCCTTACGTTTTGAGACAACATAGTGGTATCATCTTCAAGGGTGAAATGCCTCGTAACCTCAGGAGCCAGTTACCCGTTGATGTGGTTTCATATCCCAGATGAATGGACACCTAACCTGTTTATTACCATATTAACATGAACCTACCACCTGAACTATCCGAAGCCAGATGAATCCATTCTACATTCTCACACCATGTGTGTCTGAGATTTATTTTAATATCTTCCTGCATTTTGAATTTGGGTCTCACAGATTGTCCCTGTCTTTCAGATTTTGTTTAGTAATCATTGTAACATTGTTATTAAACATGGTCTTAGGTTTACAGTTGTTATTTGTGTAACATAATTTTGTTGCACATGTTACCAGGTGCCGAATATGGGCCGAACGTGCTGGTTGTCCACAGTTGCTAGAAAAAGGTGTAGATGTCCTCAACACATCGTACAGACTCTGTTCAGATCATTTCCGTGACAAATCTTACACATCTACAGAGAGGAAACGACTTTCAAACTATGCCCTTCCAGAAATATTCAGCCATAACAATGGTAAGATTAACCATACTTCTAGAATTATCACATGACAGTCTGCAATTTGGAATTAAAATTCGTTGTGTTGTGATGTAGTGGGATTGAATAGGAAGATACATTGGGATGGAGGTGACCACATTAGCACATTGGTTAAAGCACTGTGCTACAAATCAGAAGGTCACTAGTTCGATTCCAGGTGGTGTCATTTGTATTTTTCATTGACATAATCCTTCCGATCATGCTATGGCCCTGGGATTGACTCAACCTCGAACAGAAATTAGTACCAGGAGTATTTCCTGGGGGTAAAAAGCGGTCGATGCGTAAGGCTGACAACCTTACCACCATCCTAGGCCATTGTCATGTAATCTGGGAACCTTAAGTTCCTGGAACCCTCTGGGAACCTCGGGCCTATAATGGGACTGATTTACGTTTACATTGCAATGGAAGAAACTAATAAAAAAATTTTGTTTGGGAAGTGTTAAGGCAAGCAAGACACTGCTTGGTAGGATGAAATTAGACTGAAATGTGGAAGAGTGCTTAATGACGATGCTCATGAAGTTATGAAAATGTATCAGATATAAAGTTCTCATAGCAAGAATATCAAACGCCTTGCTGGGTTGTGACATCAAGTAGTTTGGTAGGTTGTTAACCTGTGTTTCAGGGGAAGCTTCTGTCTCCATCTTCAGGATAGGAGAAAATGGAACTGAATTTTCTTTGATACATAGGTAGCCCCTAGACTCTTCAAAGGTGTATCCATAAATGGGGCAAAACTGTGTTGTGCAAACTTCTGATCAGAAAAATAGTTACATGTATGCAGTCGCTCATGAACCCCACCTTAAGTCATTTAAAATACTTGCATTTTTGGGCATTACATATTTACACAGTGGTTGAGTAGCTGATGCTGGCCTTGTCTTAGATGGTCGAGTGAGTTTATGTGAATTTTAATTTTACACTGGTTGGCAGAGCTTTTTCCCTCATATTTAATCATTTTTAACTGCCCTGGGCAAGGTGTTACTGCATTTTGAAAGGCACGGCATCAAGCAGTAACACAGGTAAGTTATTATTGTGTTATTGACTCAGTTCCACGAACTTTTGGATGTGCCCTCATGCATGGCCCCCTTCGTAGAAGAGTGCAGTGTTTAATGAAACTAGTTTTAAAAGCAGGTAACTAATGTGAACGTGGGCTTACTGCTGTCTCATGTAACAAAATGACTTTCATTCTTGTACATGGAAATAAATACTTAATACTTCTAGGGAATTCAGACACAGAAAATGAAGTCAAACGTGACTCTGGTGTTGCATCGGAGGAACCGAAAGAGATAAGCGCTGATCATCTGTGTCGTGTGTGTGCATGTAAAAGTGACGACTTGGTGCCTGTGTTTGGGGAGAAAGGTGTGGGAATGCAGCTTCTAGACAAGATACACACACATCTACCTATTATGGTAAACTATAAGTTAATGACAAATAATGTATTTTTTCTTCTTCTCTCCCCCGTCACTTAGACAAATCATTTTATGAATCCTCAAATACACCTACCATTTTATTGCCACGAATGTTCAATGGCAGAATCAGAGCAGCCATAGTGAGGGAGTTACCAAATTTTATTCAGGCCAGGGACCCACACAGCTTTATACACATTTACTGGGTAGTCACGGTATGAAAGTGGCCACTTATCCTTACCTTATGCCAAGGTTAAAAATGCATGGAACTATACTTCCAGTTCCCTGGTAATCCTTTTTTTGGTGTGGTGCTTGATTCAGTGTAGGGACAACTTTGCCATTTTATCAAGCTGTGGTTCATTCTTGGTGTTTTACTGTCTGTACTCCCTCCTCACTTTACCTGCAGTACACTCACTGCTTAAAATTTTTTTTCACATCCACTGATAGAGCTTGTTCCATATTTATCACCTTCCCTATGGAAATTTTTGGGGAAACTTAATTTTTTTGATTATTGAGAAGAAAATTTTATATGAACTTCACTTTCAAAAGTGTTTTCTCTGGAGAACTTATGGCAGATGATTGTTTCTTTTTAGATGTTTTTTAATTGGGTGTGATTCTGTACAGATTGTTCTTCGTATGCAGCTACAGGACAACCATTCCTTTTTATTCGAAGTAAAAGTAAAATAACCTTATGTCATGTAAAGAAAAGGTGAAATTTGCCCTATAACCTGTCATGTGTGGCTCTACTGTTTCTTTAACCTCAATGCTTGATGGGTTTGGGTAGTCAGCGCCACACCCCAGCCACTTTACTCCCAGGAATGACCTGGTACCCATGGTATTGGAGGCTGGGTGGGCCCCAAGGCTGGTCTGGATGGTTGCAGAAACTCACCCCTACCGGGATTCAATCCTTGGACTTCCAGCCCATAGTGAGTCACCATACCGACTGAGCCATCCCGGCCCATGTCACGTAGATGAATCTTTATTCAGAACAGAGTTTGAAAGTTAAACATGCCATAGCATTTGGCTAAACTACAGAATTGTGAATGCACATAATGTACCGGTACTGAACTAATAAATGACTTGTAATGGTGTTCAGACTTCAGTCACCAGTAAGCATGGGAAGTTTTCCCTTCATTATTTCAGAACACTCCTGGAATCCTTTGTGTCCATGTTGTCTGGATACGATGATGACTTTCTCCTGAATAGATTGCAGACTTCGTAAATTATTGTGTATACATTTATTTTGTGTACATTTTGGGAGACCGGAGGTTGAAAACAGTCTGAAACTGTCGTTACTTCTGTCTTGCATACTACTTCAAAAACTTTGTTTGTAATCAGAGCGAAATGTCAGTAAGCGAAGCCAGATTTGTGTTTTTTTAATCCATTTATCTGCTTCGTAAGCATTCTACTTTATTGTGACAGTGATGTCATAGCAAATAGTGAGACTGCAGAATGTTCTTTTTTTCAGTCATTTGAAACAAAGCTTTTTAATTCTGCATTTTAAAAAATTCAGCATTTCAAGCTCTGTACCATAAGGTTAATGTTTAGAGTGACATGTATATGGCCATGATCAAGCAGTTCATATAAAATTACAAAGAGAATACACAGACATACCCACTGTTTGGCCAGTCACACAGTGAGGCACACATGCGTGCACACCACTACCACCATCGCCCAATTGCTGTTCCCCATACCAAGCGATACAAGTGCAATGAACTCTTGTAGCATGAGGTAGAACAGGGAATTCACCCAGTCACTTCAGTTTATCAACCAATGATACGACGCACACCTAGCCACTGCTCTACAACGCATTCCCACACAACATGATATGCTGCCCCAACACCTCGTATGCAAATACAAATTGAATTGTGAATACTGTAATATAACTTTAGCAAGGAACAAAGCTCCCTGATGATGATCTGACAAGATTGAAACATGTCGACATTATTTAAAATGTTTTAAAAGTGTTGTATGGGAAATTATATGTGCATTCATTGGTTGATAAATTGAAGTGATTCTACGAAAATGCACAGTGCTACAATAAGATTTATAATTCACCCAATATATCTTAATGAACACTTCACTGTAACATAACACATTGTGAGAGTAGTACACGGCCACGGAAATGAAATGGGGATGTTAACAAAATCTGTAGTGAGGTACTGAGATAGTTCATTGATATTGATTTGACAGATTGATATAGAAGTGCAGAAGCATAGAGACAGTACATGTGAATTCATGTTTAAACTGAAGGGATTTTGTATACAAATGAAATATTGTTTAACATTTATATTGTATTCTGTGGAAAACTGGGATCCCACTGTTCATTTTGTGTGAAACATATCATTGTACGCTAATGTATGCTATTCGTAATCGTATATGAACTTCTTGAAAATGTACTGGTCAAAACAGATCAAAATAAAGGAGAACCTTTATGTAGGCTATATAATTTATTGTGGTAGTTTGTATAGAAGTTAGAAACAAGTCAGTTGATGCCCTTTTTACTAACATGTCTGCACCTCTTACCGCTAGCTTGTTGTGAACTTACGCCCATGTTGGTATTCACAGTATTTTTTTGTTATGTATTTCTTGTAGGTAACCGCAGATGATTTGCTGCCAATTACTGTGTGTATGGATTGTATCTACAAACTGGAAATATGCCATGAATTTGTTCACTGTTGTTTGGAAGCAGATGCAAAACTGAGAGAAATTCTTGGTTTGGATACAGAGAACGAGGTAAGAAAGTAAAGAAAATGTAGCACCATCACTTCAGATTATTTCAACAGTTGTGAGATTGGAGGTTATCAGAGCAATGAATACTAACTTCACAGTCTTCTAGGATGTGACACTGCACAGTTTGATAGATGGTACCGGCATTATTTTGGAAGTACTTCTGCCACCTGCCTGATGATGAGTTCAGGTTGCTGTCAAACACTGGTATCTGTCTACCCAGACAACTGTAATTTTGAGATTTGCAATTTGTATTGTGTCACTGATATTACTGCTGCGTGGTAGGTGGTAGATGTGTGGGTGTTTAGATACACAGATACATTACACATGCAAGACAGGGATTTTTATCTTTGTGGTGATGTTCAGAATGTCTGTGATGCCTGCCCTGTCTTCTCTGGGGAGGGTACCATGATGTTTTCCAGAGGGGTGAATTGTTCAGTACATGAGCTCTGTATGTTCATCTTTTTCCCAAGTTCAGAAAGTGTGGAGCCTTAACGTTTATTCCTTCTATATGCATGTATGGTGTGGTGGTTATCCACCAGTGATGCATGATCGTAATTTTCTTTGTTGCAGGCATACATGGATGAGAGTATTGAAGATGAAGGAAGTACAGGTCAGAGTCCTTTGGAGGCAAAAGAGGAACCAGACAGTGAGCAAGACACAAATATGTATGAGGATTCGCGAGACAGCCAGGATAAGGGCAATCATGTGGAACATACAGACATGCTGAAAGAGTCACAGGAAGAATATCATGATGTTGATTCATATGCACATGAGGAATATGTAATTGAAGAATCATCTGATGCACATGCAGAGGATGATGATGATGAAGATGATGATGATAATGAAGCAGCTGTTATTAAATCAGAACTTTCTGCACATATTAGTCACTCAGAGGTAAGCAAAATGCGAATTGTGTGATATGCAATAACCACACTTCTTGTCACTGGAAGTTAGAGAAAGCAAGGCAAAGAAGAGCAGGTGTAGTCACAATTGCAAATGATGCACCACATGAGGTAAAACACAGAATTTGCAAAGGAGTTCTTTACTTCCAAATGTCATATACCATTTCACGATACACACATATAATGAGGTGGATTTTTGTGGGCTTCTCTTGTATTGTATTTTGTCACAATCTGATAAGAAATTTGGCAATTGTGGCAAAATTCTATTTACATCCTCCAGCAAGTGTAGCTTTCGTTGCACCAGGGTTTATTAAACTCTCGGTTGCTCAACAGCATTGTGTGAAGATTACTGGTGGTGACACTCAAAGTCAATCAAGAAGTACAGAAAAGTGTAGGTAGAAATTCATATACACTCCTAAGTAAAGTATGACTGTCACTGGGCCAATTTATTCAAAACTGGTGGTTACTTGACACCTTTCTTAATTTAAAAAACTACCATATTTTATGTAAATTGGCCAAGTGGTTTAGCCACTGATAATAGGACACAGACAGCTCAACATGTGAATGAACTTGGCTTCCATATTAAGGCTTCCCCACCCCACCCCCCACCCCTCATAAAGAATGCCTTCAGATTAATTTATGTCAAGCTTTGTCGTGCACTTACGACACTTTATCTTGTCCATATCCTTGCACTGATGACACTGTTTTACGTAAAAATCTGACTGATGCGCTATATATTACCACCACTTTGTTTACACTGTTACATTCCGTATGTCAACCCTTAAGGGACCATCCTCAGGGAGTACTGATACATTTTGTGAGCAGGGTCAACAAAATGTATCAGTATTCCCTGAGGATGGCCCCTTGAGGGCTGAAACATGTAGGAGTGTATAGTGTGAATAAATGGTGTTAACATACACAGTGTGTTAGTTGGATTTTTATGTAAAAATATATATAGAGCTGTTTAACATGCGTGACATCTTCAGAGGTATTGAGCACTTCTGTCACTTCAATTACAGACTTTTATTAGTGTGAGGATGTGTTCATTGTTGAGACTTTTAATCACACAGTGTGGCCGGATGTACTTTTACTGGGTTTTGAAATCCTCAGAATTTCAGTGTGCTGTGACTGTGAGAATGGCACAAACAAGCCTCTGTGTTTGTAAAATAATTAATCTGCATGTAATGACAGGTTTTGAAATTTGAGATTCTGATAGCAGTGTAGCTGAGGATTCACGTCTTGTGAGATGTGAAGCTTGACGTTGGTTGTGTAGTTATCGACGTTTCCAAGGACTGTAGTGCCTGCATCCTCGGGCTTGGGTGCTCCAAGAAGAATAACGAATTCTTGGGCTGCTTACCCCTGAGCCTGGAGGCATTACGATTCTTCAAATCGTCTGAAACTACCTACCCAGCGACACAGCAGTAACATTGTAGAAAACTTGCATCGACCATGACAAATTGATCGTCATTTAATTGCTGAGTTGCATAATTTAGCTTATTTTTTTTATCATATTATGCTGTTTATTGAACCTACCATTTCAGAATCTCATGTTGTGCTTTGCAGTAGCATCTGTTAACCTTTAACAGTCGTGGGTGGACATTTAAATTTTAGTGAACCCTCTGTGTAAAATGGGGGCACAAAGTGACGCAGTTGGTTGAGGCACTGCACTACAAGCCAGAAGGTCACAGGTTTGATTCCCAATGGTGTCATTGGAATTTTTCATTGACATAATCTTTCCAGCCACGCTGTGGCCCTGGGGTTTACTCAGCCTCTAACAGAAATGAGTACCAGGAATATTTGCTGGGGGGTAAAGGCAGCTGGTGCATAGGGCTGACAACCTTGCTGCCTTCATGTGGCGATTGTCTTGAAATCTGGGAGCCTCACCCTCCTGGAACCCTCAGGGCCTGTCCAGACCTGTAGTGGGATTGTTTTACCTTTGCTTTACCTCTTTGTAAAATGTGACTATTGTATGAACCAAAAAAGATAAAATTACGAAATACTTGATATTTTATGGGAAATAGAATGGAGATTGTGCAGCATGTTTTAAAGATGCAGCAAGTGTCCTTGTGAAAGTTTAAGCTCAACTAGATCCTAGTAAGATTAGGTGCATCAGATAGTAAAGTGTCCAACACCCTTGAACATGTTCAGGATTATCAGTTTAGAGACCACCTGTCCCAAACAAGCATTTTTGTGGATTGCCACAGCTCTTGTGGGCCGGGTAGCGTAGTCGGTATAGCGACTGGCTACGGGCTGGACGGTCCAGGGATCGAATCCCGGTGTGGGCGAGATATTCCGCACCTGTCCAGACTGGCCCTGGGGCCCACCCAGCCTCCTGTACAATGGGTACCGAGTCTTCCCCGGGGGTAAAGAGCGGCCGGGGCGTGACGCTGACCCCTCACCCTCTTCTAGTGCAGTGGTCAAGAAAGAGTAGAGCTATACCTCTACTCCCTCTATGGGCTGTACGGCCTCTACAGAGCCTCAGTGCATGTACAGGGGTGCACTTTCCCTTTTTTATTACCACAGCTCTTACACACCAGTGCTCTGATTATACCTTAAAGTAGGTCACTACGCACTACCACACCATTTGCATTTCATCATGACTTTTGTATCATTTGGCAGAAGCATTGTTAAATAAACCAGGAAGAATTCATAAAGTGTAGGGCTTTGTAATTAAAGTTACAGTGAGCAGAAAAGGTATAATATTGATATATTGCTTTATTCTTCTAGGAATCAGAAAAACCAAAATTCAAAGTGATAGTTGTGAAAATGAAGAATGCTGATAATATGACTGAAGATGCACGAATAGAGAAAGCATTAGATGTTCTGAAGAATGTGCAGACTGCATCACATTCTGAATCAGGGTAAGTATTGGAACATTCAACACGTAGAACGTGAGCCAAATAAATCTGCGGTAATATGCATGAGAGAAATTTGAAGTGAACGGCAGAGGGCAGGGAAGTGAAAGTATTTATTGTCTATCATAAAAACGTAATAATAAATAGTATTCTCCTGTGTTAATGTCTGTGACATCTAGAATCACAGTGCATGTAAATGAGTGAATCTGTGCAGGAATTGTTGCTGTTTGCAAGTGGAGGGCCATAACTGTCACATTTGCCACATAGTCTCTCTCTTGTCTCTGTACTGTTAACATAATTTAAACCGATTAAGAGCAAGAACCAGCTTCCTCAGAGTTTCTGTGGAATGGATAATAGCATGTTGGCACAGTACAGCACTGTTATAAGGCATGGAATGTGGAAGGAAACATTGAAAACATTTACTTTGCTGAGTACAACATGATGAAGCACAAACTGACCGTGTAGTGACTGTGGTGATGGAGGAGTAGTGGAGTAGTGGGGGCTGATCAGTTTTTGTATTCTGGTGCTGGGTAGATCTGTTTGGCACAAGTTCTGTCAGTAAAGCTTTGGTAACTTTATTTTGAGTCCGATTTTTAAGTTATTTTAGTAGCTTACTGGAGAGTGAATTATGTTATGTGTAGCACATTTGTTCTTGAATTGATAGCAGTAACATTTTTATAAAGCCTTTTCCATCGACTCTTATCCAGGAATTTGTCTTGACATGTGTTTTATGAATAACAGTACCATTAACTTCGGTGGTATTCCTGTAATTTTCCTGGGAACCACACTGTGCCCCTGGTTGGTATATCCCAGAACAGACTTACTGCACGTTAGTGTTTATTGTGTCCTGATATTTCTCCAGGCTATCTGACCGCTTATACACAGTTCTCGTGTCTGTCAGTAGATGACTGCACCGTGTGAAATTGTTTGACATGGTTATCTCAATGTAGTGTTGAATTGATATTTGCAAGCACTGAAACTGGATTGTAACTCCCCAGTGATGTCAATTTGGGGAACTGAAATATATTTCCAGTTCAGATCAAAGCGTTAATTATTACTTTAATGAAAAGATGTCTAGTGACGTGCTTGACTGTCGTGCTGGCAAGTAGTAAACTGTGTACAGTACATGACTCAGAACATAAGTATACCTTGTTTTTGCAAGTATCTGTTCCAGAGGTCCAAGTCTTTCAGAATATAACACCATGTCTGTTGATGGTTAGTTACCAGTGTTACAAAGGAGCTTAAAGTCCCTTTGTCTTAGATTTGTTGGACTTTGAAGATGGAGGCAGCAAGTCCTTCTGAAGCATCAGTAACTGTTACTAAAGGATGTGACCTCACATTCCAGAAGGCTGGAATGTGAGGTCACATCCTTTACAGCAGTGCTGTTGAACATTCCAGAAGACTGTTCAACAGCACTGCTGTAAAAATGTCAAATCTCGCATCTTTTTCAAAGACGCCACTTATGTCCACGTGTATTGTCTGTTACCCATTCACTTAGTAATGTGGCTGAATAATTGAATCTGCTGGACTTAGAATTTATCTCTTTACTGTCACATTTGGGTTGGCTTTAGGGCTCATACATCTTTCTGTCTGATGTGTACTTAGGTTGCTTCAACTGCAATGTGAAACTGGTTTATAAACCATTCAGAACTGAAGTTAAACATGATCAGATTGCTATTCCTGCACCTTATTTGCTTATGTACTGAGATAGTAATGCATATAAATGCCTGTATTTTTCCCCCTCATGAGCTGACTGCAAGGAATTGACACTATGCATTATTAATAAGGTAGTATTCAGGCATGTGACCAGCATTTTTTAAGCTGGCTAAACCTTCATTCATTTTCAGAAGATGAGAGACAGAGCCATCTGCCTAACACTGAACATCTTTTTTTATTCCAACAGCAGTGTCTAATCAGAACACTCCTTCTGTGATTCAGAATGCTCGTCCTGAACCTTTAACCCACATCATCTCATATACTGTTTGGTTTTATTTGGCCTATTGAGAACCTGTTTGTTTTTACAAATATCTTTTTCTCCAATTTAATAATTGTCCAACAAGATGCGACTTATTCAGTTTATTACATTTCTATACGCAGGTCTACATGTTTCGGGTGTTGACATCATAATCAGGAACTCATACAACTGTAATTACAGCTTCTGATATTGATTAACCGGATCTACTACCATTCACTGTCATTGAGTTGGAACAGTTCCAACTCAACAACAAGAGCAGATGATAGTAGATCCAGTTAATCAATACCAGAAGCTGTAATTACAGTTGTATGAGCTCCTGATCATGGATGTCAACACTCGAAACATGTAGAGCTGCCTACAGAAATGTAATAAACTGAATACAGTCACATCTTTTTGGACAGTTATTAAATTCGATTCACGATGCACGGACCTGTGTATATAAAAAAAATCTTTTTCTCCGTATTTTGTCTTTTTATCTTCTGGGACGTGATGCATTGTAGCTTGGCAGATATATATCAGTGTTTTGGAGGAACCTGCTGACTGGCTTCCAAACATCACACTCCAGAAGGCAGTATCTTTATAGTGATTATTGTAACAGTCTCACATTCCTACCATTGTGGTATTCTGTCAGCATGTCCCACTGCTGCAGTTTGTATAAGAGTATAGAAATATTGTGGAAAATATTATTACCTAATTTGTTACAACTGTTATGAGTGCAACAAAATGCATGTGTAGTCAGTTTGCGTATATTACCGTTACATATTATTGTTGTTATGTCGTGCGTGTTTCAGCATGTTTCTCGGGCTGTTGTCAGGTGGAAGATAGATACAAGATATATATCATACATCTGTATGTATCTTCAGTAGGAAATGTGGTTCATGACAGTACTTACAAGTGTTTTATATATGTTTTTTATCTGTTGTCTCCCAGAATGCCCCGGAAGGGACTGCAACATGCAGCGGATAATAATAATATCTAATGGCAATATATGCTAACTGAATATAAGTGGTGCATTTTGTTCAATGCAGTAGTAATTGTCTAATGCATAGAAAAATGGAAAATATTAAGATTGTTGCCTCTACTTTTAGCTGTAAGAATACAGCCTTCTGGAATATGAGGCCATATAGTTCTAGTATCCACAAAATTTTGGTTCAATGCTTATAAATATGAGTAACTAATTACGCATTGCATTAGTGATATCATATACTGCCACTCCTCCAATTTATGTATATTGTCAATTCAGGCATAAGTCAAAGCTTTTGAAGTAATGCATGCAAGATTTTGTTTCGTCCATTCACAGAATAATGTTATCCACCATTGTGTGCGGACAGATACCTGGACACGGACACTTATGGTAGAAGCAAAAGCGGGCAAGTCCCAGAGGTACACGGGATGGAAACACTTGCATTACTGGCATCCATTTGCTTTTTGAAGCTGTTGCATGCTCTTAAGGTGCCATATATTGTCACACTAAACACTTCGTATTGGGTCTCTTTTTAGAGCTCACATTTGTTGTCAGCTTGGTATGTCACCTAATGCACAAACATGATTGTTGGATTAAATGCATTCATTTTGTGATTTATCCTGGCAAATTTCTTGCGACCAAGAGCAACTGATTTAAGAGAATACAGATACCAGGAAATACACGTGTATGGCCTCCACTATGTAGTTACTAGATGAAAATTGAGATGGGAGATGTCCCTGTTGATAGAATTTTAACCAAAAAGTTTTGTATGAATTACAGCTAATGTAGGTTGCATTACGCTAGCATGGTGTGGGGAACTTCAGTTGTGTTTTTTTGTGACAGTTCTGCATCGGTCACAATGTTCACCAGGTGTATTTTCATCCAAGTGTGCATCAACAAATTGTGTATGGGCATCTACTGGCACACATATTTGTACTGTGTTTTCACATTACATTCAACATTAATTGTATTTTCAAAAAAATGTGCACCAGTTGAGACTTTGATCATCATGAATATTCATCTTGATGTCCTTCAAGAAAGAGCTGGTCCTGGCTAGGCTAACACCTATGGTTCACAGACATGAGGCATGCTTGCTGCTTTTTGTTGAAGAATGTTTTGGAGCTGTGGATGTGAACACCTAATGTACTCATTAATTGTGACGAGAGGTCAAGACTGTGGAGTTAATTGTTCATACAACTGGGCAATGAGTTTGTCTGCTTGCCCCTTGAGTGTAATATTGGAAGCATGTGGATTGAAAATTGGGTGTGATGTGAAGTCATAGTGCTTGATATTTGAAAGTTTATAATTGGCACAGGAGTTTAGTCTTTTGAGCTCTAATACCTGTATTCATACAGTGACTAGACTGTGGGCTGGACGTACTAAGAATGAAAATGCAAGTCCCAACAGAAGGAAGGGATTTTTCTGTTCCAAACTAGCTTTGGGGTTTACCCAGCCTCTTATCCAGTGAATATGTGAGGCAGTTTCCTTGCAAGTAAGGTGACTGTGGAGTGATGCACTCATATAACCCAGAAGATTTACAATCCCTCAGTAATGATTTAAGTTGCTACCATACACTGCTTGTAACTTTGCATCACCCATATATTCCATCCTGCCATATCACGTTCTTTGATTAATATTGCTACTAGTATTCCACTTTATTGCATGGAAGTTGACTGTTCCACGCCAGTGAATGTTGATGACAATATATGGAAAGCTACTGAAGGATGTCATAAAAATAATTTCATTGTCACTGGGGCTTCCATGTTGGGTGCTGTATTACATTAAATAAGTAGGAACAGTCTCCGATTTGAAAGTGTCTGTACATGGGGATATGTAAGTTACAGAGCTTGGTTTGAAATAATTACACCAGAAAGAAGGGAAATTATTCTTTCATTGTTGTGCAGGTGTTATTTTCCTGGTATGTAAAGTTTCCTCCTCAAAGTAGTATTCCATATTTTACCCACAGCAGCTTTCAGACACGAATAATATATTTTATCATAATTTGTGGTTATGTAAATTTATTACTGTATGTTTTAGTCACACACAGCAATGTAAAAAGTCTTTCACCTACTCATACTCACTACACGTTTTGGTACCATCATACCGTCCTAAGGTGAAGTATCTATCGTCTTATCACATACTGTTCTAAATGCAATGTATTGTAGTTACTGTTACAGTTTGGGATAAAGTGATCTTAAAATGTTTAAAATATGGGATGGTGTTCCATTGAATCAAATACGCATAAATGTTGGTCATCTTTTGAGATTCTGCACAGTGTAGTGGGTATATGTTCTGACATTTCAGAGAAACATATGTGGCTTCCATCATCAGGGTGACTGAATTGGTTCAAGCAAACACTGACTTGTAGGAAGGAAGAATTTTGTTAGTTATGTAGGACAATTTGAGAACATTTGTCCAATCACGGCTACGGAAAGAGAAGTATAGGATTGTTCTCAACCAATGGGAGTTAAGATTTTGAAGGATGGCCCTTGTTTTGAGGCTTCACAAGTAGGATGTGTGGGATTAATGTGGACAGGTGGACAGTTATCATTGTCTGAACTCTTTTGTGGTGAGGTGCATGGGCCGTGAGTATGACTGTACCTATCCCGATGCTGCCCATACCCATTGCTCCGGAACCATAAGCAGAGATCGGACCACTGTTAGTGTCCACATTATTTCCTCTTGTCCTGCTTGCGAAACCTGAAAAGGAAGGACAATCCATGGAAATCTTAACTGCCATGGGCATGGGGCAATCCTAACCCCTCTTCTTACCTTCCGTGACTGTGACATGTCAAATTGTCTCAGACTTACCTTTATAAGCAGCACAATTTATCCTGTCTGTGCCTTCCCCATTCACTTGAAACATTTCAGTCACCCTGAAGTAGGAGGCAGTACGTTTCTTCAAAGGGTTGTAATGTGTACCACTACACAGGTCAAAAATCCAAAAGAAAGATGTCATGTGATCACAGTGGCCATGAAAACATAAGAACTCAACATGCATATTCTCTCATGGTATTAACCTGTAAGAGCTGGTATTAGTGCAGGGTGTACTCTGCCAAAGCCAGGAATTTAAATGGTCACCACTACTCTGCACATTCTTGGTGACATCTTTGTATTCCTGGTGGCATTTTAGCTGCACATCACACAGGTGTAGTCGACTTCCAGCGCCAGAGACCTAACCCATTTTTCGTCTGTCACATTGTGTAAGATCGTCATGATGGTTTTTTATTATTTTTTTATCGCATTTGTTGACGCTAATGTTGAGAACACCTGAGTATGGACGTTGTTGTGTCTGGTGTTGTTGTTTTGATTCTGTTAGTACAGTTTGATCCACATCATTAGCACCTGTAGTTGATGTTCCTTGTTGTATGGCTGTACTCAAATACACTGTTCATAGGAATTCAGATCCATATAAACACAGTCCACAATAAGAAAGGTATAACCACGCAGTAAGTAACTTACAAAACACAACCCAATACTGAATAACTTTTTTTATTTTTTAAAAGTCACCAAGAATGTGGTACCCTGTTATTACAGCAGGTGCTGAAGATGTCTCCCCCCCCAAAGAGTTTATTGTTCAGTCAGCAAGTGCTTGTAGTGTTATGTTTAAGGTCCCCCAAGCTACTTGATAGTGGCTGTTGACTTTTTCTCTAAGAAATCCCTACAGAAAGAAGTCAGGTGGCATAAGATCTGGTGATCATGGTGGCCAAAGGCTATGCCCGACAATGCAGTCACTGAAGAAGTCTTGCAAGAAAGCTGCTGCTGTTTTCACAGTATGGCAATTCATCCCATCTTGCTGAAACCAGCAATCCCATTTATTTTCTTTCAGCAGTACAATGCATTGAGTCAAAAGATTTTGATAATTTTCCATAGTAATTGTATCTTTAAGCCAGTCCCAGTGGCCGTGCAGTCTAAGGCATAGGTCTGCGGCCGCTCGCCTACTGAGATGGTGGTTTCGAATCCCACCAGGGCCATGGATGTTTGTCTGTTGTGCATGTTGTGTGTTGTCAGGTAGAGGTCTCTGTGATGAGCTGATCACTCATCCAGAGGAGTCCTACCGACTGTGGTGCGTCGTCGAGTGTGATTTAGAAACCTCAATAATGATGAGGTCCTGGGGGCTGTTGCACAAAGAAACAAACAATTGTCTCTTTAAAAAACAGTGGTCGCACAATTCATTGTTGAGACACTGTGCACCTAACATCAGCACTTGACAAATGCAGAGGATTTCCATGCAGTGCATGTGAGTTTTCCGGACTGCGTGTTCTACTGTTGGAAGTATCCATTGTGGCGGGGGAGCTTCATATATACTTCTTGCAGTTTTTTTTTTTACATGGCTGACCTTTGGGGTGAATTGGTGCTAATAACATCGGTGTGGATCAAACTTTGATAGAATTACAACACTAATATCGGACACATCAAAATCTGTATTCGTTGGTGTTTTCAACAATAGTGTCAACCAGTAAGGTAAAGAACAGCCACTGTGACGGTCTTACATTTTGTGACAGTGGGGCCAAAATAATGGGTTAATGGAGCTAGTGAATCTGATTAAAATAAAATAAAAAACTCTAATAACAATTTATGAAGGTCTGGAGTGCACATTTCCAGTTTTAATATTTTAAGATTATTTGAACCCTGGTGACTACAGTACATTGCATTTGGAATAATTTGTGTTGAGACAGTAGATATTTTTTCGTCAGAGGATGCATCATATCAAAACGTGTAATGAGTGTGAAATAATTTGTGCCTGTAGTTGTGTGTCACTGAAAAATATAGTATTAAATTTCAGGCACAAATGTTTGCGTGAAAAGATGCATAAATTAGGTGACCACATACAGTAATCTGTTACATCAGTGTTTGGTTGCTGTTTGTCGTAGGAAACAACATTTTGTTGAACAAGAAAAACTGGAGCAACCACCAGAAAAGGAACTGTCTTGTTTACAGTCTGATGAAGTTCGTCACGATCTCACAACTTGTCTTTTTGATGACTCATCAACCGTAAACCATCATATACTATCAGATGGAAGCACAGCAGTGTTCGATACAAATGTAGAACAACAGATATCATCAGATGTATACGAAGAAACCTTTTCCACAGAGACTACTGAAAGTAATTCTTGTAGTGAAAGAATAGCTCAGATTGTTTCAAAGGAAGCCTCAGTGGATCATTCATACACACGTTGGGATCAGATGGGTTATAATTGTGTGTACTGCAAGAAAGCTTTTGTTGGTAAAGTTAATCTTGTATCACATCAAACATCTTGTCACCCTGAGAAAGTGTTTCACTGTCCAGAAGATGGTGTGATTGTTCATGAATGTGAACAACAATTCAAAGACCATAAGAGACCTCATATGCAAAAGAAAAAATTTGGTGAAGATATCAAAATAAATTGGCATGCAACTGACAACTATTGTTCGGAGGAAGGTCAAAATTTGGTATCGGATAATAGCGGTATAACTGAAATGTCTAAGTATAAGCAAAGTGAAAAAGATGTTGAGACTGTCAAAGCTACTAGCTTAGAGACAGATGTTGAATCTCATCTGGTAGTGCCCGAGTTGAAAATCTCGGCACAAAATATGGCTTCATTACATACAAAGGTTTATAAGCAGACAGAACATAACGTAGTTCAAATTGTAAGAATGGCAGACATTCTCGTTGAACCAGAAGGATGCATCCTGAAGGAAAGGAAGTCAAAGTTTCGTGTGAAAATATCTAAGAACTTCGAAAACATTGACAATAGTTTGAAGTCAAAGATTATGGGAGCAATTAGGGGAATGGTTAAGGAATCAGAAAATAAAATAAATAAAGTTAAGGACACAGAGAGGTCTCACCAGGATGGTGAGGAAATGCATAAACCAACTGACAGTGAAGAAACTGCACCAGAAAATAAGCAAAATGTAGGAGGAAATCAACCCAGACGCTTGAAATGTAAGCACTGTGAACACTTATCCGTTACGTTGGAGGAACATCTCAGACATGTTCGTGAACGTTGTCCTGTATCATTCACCTGTACTCATTGTGACAGACAGTTATCTTCTAAAACAGGACTGCATTTGCATACATCCATACACACGCAAGAAAAACCTTTCATCTGCGAATATTGTGGGAAACGTTTTCGTAACAGGCAGTCTCTTAAGAATCATCTGTACACGCATGACCAAGGTGAGAAAATGTTTGAATGCCGAGACTGTGGGAAGAAATTTGGAACAAGAGGAGGTTATGAGAGCCATTGTGCTAGCCATAGTGAAGCTTCATGTCTGTGTGATCTATGTGGTAAGAGAATGAAACACACCAGGAGTCTACGGGTGCACAGGTTAACACACATTGATCCCAGTTTCTTCAGAAGACACAGTTGCGCAGTATGTGGGAAAGCTTGTCGAAACAGGTGAGTTACGTGCATCTTGTGTCACGGAGAAACGATTTGCAAATTTTTCAGTGTGAGCTAGGTTGAATGCGAGTGTCACAGTGAGACGGCCACTGAAGTATGTATTGTTTTCTTGCATCCGTCGGCAGAAGGAGTAAATGAATGATGTCGAATTATAGCGAACTCTCCTCCAGCACGGATTCAGTCATACACGTGAAAATCACTGCTGACAGTTGTTTCGTTGAATGCATAAAGTCTGATTACACATGATCTGCCAAACACCTTGCAGTAGCAGTGTATAAAAAATGCCGCGACAGTCTGAGAAGGCTACATGATGTTTATCTTTGGCATATATATTTGTATAATCAACTTGGTGTATGTGTGTGTGTGTGTGTGTTGTGTTGTGTAACAGTGTGAACATCCAGCTCCATTGACATCCCACAGTGTCATCTCTGCTCACTTTACCATGCTGCATGTAGCCTGGGTTTCACCCCTGTTTACACTGTTTCTGTATTGAGTTGTGTTGCATTGTTTTCTTGCGTTTTCCTATTTGTGACGTTTTCCTTCGACGACAGCATGATATCAGAACATGATAATGAACCAAAGAAAAGTTATGAGGTTAAGGTGTTTCGTGGGAAAATAAGGATTCTGATTGTGTTAGCCCTAAACTCTCAACATCTGCACTGTATATGATGGAGTTTGATTCCTCACCTTGTGCTAATATTTTATTTAATAGCTAACATTCTGTCTTAAGTCGACTCCTTCTGAGGCATGTACCACCTCTACGTACAGTTACATCTGTCAACTGTCTTCTAATATGTCTTGATCCATACCGAATCTTCTTCAGGGAGAAACAATTCATGAATACAAAATTCATTGTTAGGCTTTACACTATTTTTCATATTATCTTTTATAAAATATTTTTGTAATAAAATATATTAAAAATCACTAAAAATATTTTTTTGTTGTATTTCTGTAAGTAGTCTCCACCCATTATTCTTTTGTAATTCTACTATTTTGGTTTTATGATTCATGTAAATGTAACTTTTTCATCATTTTAAAGTGAAATGTAAGAGGTTTCTAATCAAACATCTTAGATATAATAGATTTACTTGTGTTACTTCCCCCACCACCACCACCTTGCATCTTCTTAAGTGTATATTAATGTTTTTGTTGGTTTTGGTGTTTCATTCATTGTAAGTTATATATACACTTGCCACCATGCAGGCATGCAAATGGACTCGTAATGTGACTGATTTTAAAAAATGACAGTGTGTAAGAATAAGACTTTTTACAAACTTATGCAGAAGTAGAGCTGTCCATGTTTGAAAGCTTGATACCCCATTGTGATAATATGTGTGTACCTACATGGAGTAAACACTGAAACACGCAATATGTTACGCCACGTTTTAGATAATATTCAAGGTTGTAATGTAATAGATATTTATGGATACTTCAGTAGGTGTCAAGTGATGAGTAATAGGAAATTTCGAGATATTCTGCAAGTTATCTCGTACATTTCATTTGAAAATGTTAAGTCTACATCAGTCATGATATCAACTTCATAATGCTACATAACTTACAGTCATACATAAAAGGAGAAATTTTAATGTTTTTAACATTTTTTTTTATAAATATGTTTTGTAATTGGAAATGTAACAAATGTCGTAAGACCTGACAGTGTATTTTATATTCATTCATTGTTTCTCCCTGAAGATGATGCAGTAAGGATCAAAACATGTAGTTTGTGTTGTTGGAGTTGTAATAGTGAAGAAAGATTAGTGTATGGTACCTTGATGGTTGAGTCTTTCTGTTGTTGATTTCTTTGATGTTTTGAAGTATAATTTTCTGTTGATATTTTACTTTCGTAACTAAGCATTGCTAATTATCCTGCATGGTCCATTCATAAGCATGTATCATTTCACTATATTTATATGATTTTATTTTTTTTTGTAGATGTCATCCCGTTGTGTTGAGTATAATACTAAATGAAATAAAATATATACTTCATCAAACACATCTATCTTGTATTTTATTATTTTAATTTAAATTAATAAAATATAATATAGTTGTGTTTGATGAAGTATATATTTTATTTCATTCTAATATTATATGATTTTAATTCATTAATTTCACTTTTTACACCTGCATTCCTGTATCCTCTTTAATCCCTTATAGTATCAAGTTTATCCATTGTAGATTCTCCAGATCTACTGCTTTTGAGGAATGTATTCCCTGTGTTGGACAAGAGTTTACTGAACTAATACTGTAAATGGCCAAACAGCAACATAGTAGCCCTGTCTGCTATTTAAGCCATAACATGTAATTATATGTTTTCAGCATTACACTCACTCACTCCCGGGCGCTACAACCCATGTAGGGTCTTGGCCGACTCTAGAAGTCGCCCCCAACCATCTCTGTCCTTGGCCTTGATCCTCCAATTCCTAACTCCCAGCCTCTCTGCATCCCTCATCACTCCGTCCATCCATCTGAGGTTTGGCCTTCCCACTCACCTGCCCTCCTGCTTGTCCAAGGTGATTTTCTTACATGGTAGATTATCTTGCATTCGTACTATATGTCCTGCCCATCTAAGCCTGGTTATCCTAATTGTTGTTTCCAAATCAGTCTCATCATACAGAAGATACAGTTCTTCATTATATCTTGATCTCCATGTTACCCCTTCACAGATAGGTCCATAGATTCTTCTTAGTATTTTTCTCTCAAAGACTCCAAGATGTAACTCATCTGCCTTACTCAGAACCC
>Ga0123357_10002257_pt1 | contig 21355 bp, 14 predicted proteins | sample TergutEmb28metaG_FD_89873 | JGI IMG/M metagenome (GOLD analysis project Ga0123357, IMG submission 89873) | Embiratermes neotenicus P4 segment gut microbial communities from Petit-Saut dam, French Guiana - Emb289 P4 | ecosystem: Host-associated > Arthropoda: Insects > Digestive system > Gut ... | reverse complement strand
GTGCTGAATGCCGCCGACACCGGCTTTGAGCACTTGCAGCTATTGCACGCGAGCGACACGCTCATCTCCGCTCTCAACACGGCGAATCCGAACGGAGACTGGGCGCGGGTGGATTCTATTGACGCCAACAGCTTCACCGGCCAGACCGCGCATACGGATTATGACCTGAAGGCCGGGGACGGCACGGCAGCTCTGGCCCATGACCTCACTCTCACCACGTTTGAGAGCCACGACACCATCTCCGTGGGCGACATCAATGGGCATGACGTGGATCTCGGCCGGGGCTGGGATTTGATGAACGTGTCCGGCAGCGTCACGGATTATTCGCATATCAATGCGTCAAACACGTCTGACGCGCATGAAGACATGAAGGAGATCAACATCGCCGGCGATTTGACCACTTCCACCATCGACACCGGCGCGGGCAACGATCACATCACCATCGGGGGCGGCATATCCCACGCGGACATCCACACCTACGCGGGCGACGATAATGTGACCATCAACGGCATGGTGATCGACTCCAGAATTGACCTGGGCAGCGGCGACGACTATCTGATGATCAAGGGCAGCGTCTCGGGCGTGATTCTGTACGGCGGCGAAAACGGCGACATCCAGCAAGCCCACAGCTCAGGCGACACAGCTCACCTGGGCGACATCCTGGGGCTGAGCAACGCGGCCTACAACAGTCTCATTGACACCGCCAACCACACCACCACCGCCGGCAACACCATCCAGGACTTCAACTCCCTGCTGCTGGATATGTCCGACAACCATGGCGATCACTCCCTCGGCGTTCTGCTGGAGAACTTTGCCGCGTTCCAGAACGCGACCACGGGGGACCACCATGATGCAGGCGCCCTTATCATCCAGGGCAACAGCACGGACAGCGTGACCGGCCTGTCGCAAGCGCAAGCGGACGCCGCGCAAACGAACGTGACCATTGAGGGCGTAAGCGGAAGCTTTGACCACTACGTGGTCGACAACCATGACCTGTATATCCAGCACGAAATAACCATCAAAACTACCACCTAAGAGAGATTCTGTTGCGATAATGCACCGGAGCCGTCCCTTTGCCGGGGCGGTTCCGGATGGAGCTGGATTCCCGCCTCCGCGGGAATGACGGACTCTTTCTGGATTCCCGCCTCCGCGGGAATGACGGGTCGGGGGATGCGGGAATGCCCCCATTCCCCTCCCTTGGAGGGGTGCCCGAAGGGCGGGGTGGTTGCCTCCCTTGGAGGGGTGCCCGAAGGGCGGGGTGGTTACTCCCTTCCCTTGGAGGGGTGCCCGAAGGGCGGGGTGGTTACGCACTATGGAGGATGAAGAGTTCAGGCACACAGTTCTTGTTGCGAGGAAATTTGCGTATGGGTATATCGCGCGCGGGCAAAAGCCCGTGCATTCTCGCGGCGCTGTGCCTTGTTCTGGCATGCGCCGGCATGGCTTGGGCGGCGACCCCCTTTGAGGAGCTTTTCGGGCATAGGGCCTATCCCGCCGCCGGGCAGAAGGATTTCCCCCGCTATCTTGAACGGCGCTGGGACAAGGTGCTCAAGGCGGAACGCGGCAGCCCCTGTCTGCAACGCGCCGCGTCCTGCCTGTCCGCGGCGGACGCGCCCCAGTGGCTCGCCCTGGCCGGCAAAGCGTCTTCTATGGATGAGTTGACGCTCTTGCGAAGCGTCAACGCGTTTTTCAACAAGTTCCCCGCTGCCTCGGACATGAAAAACTACGGCGTGGCAGACCATTGGCCCACCCTGGCGGAGTTTTTCAAACACCGCTCAGGGGACTGCAAAGCGTACACTCTGGCCAAATACTTTGCCTTGCGCGCCCTCGGCGTACCGGACGACAAACTGCGCATCGTGATGGCGCATCAGCCGAAATATAACCTCAACCACTCCGTGCTGGCGGTCGCCACCGCCAAAGGCGTGTTCATCCTGGATGATCTGGTGCGCCCCATAGACCTGATCCAGCCGCAGGAAAAACTCCGTTCTGAATATATTCCGCTCTTCATGCTCAATGAAACAGGCCGCTGGACCTTCAGGCAGAAAGAGGAACTCACCTCCACAGGGGCAGGCATGCGGGAATGACGTAACCACCCCGCCCTTCGGGCACCCCTCCAAGGGAGGGGAATTGGGGGATGCGGGAATGACGTAACCACCCCGCCCTTCGGGCGCCCCTCCAAGGGAGGGGAATTGGGGATGCGGGAATGACGTAACCACCCCGCCCTTCGGGCACCCCTCCAAGGGAGGGGAATTGGGGATGCGGGAATGGCGGACTCTTACTGCACGGATTTCCACCCCCGCGTGACGCGACGGCAGAGCACTCACGGTATCTTGTACGATCCCAAGGCCGGCAGCCTGTACGCCGGACGCGCTTTCGGCCACCATGCCTTTCTGGGGCCGCCGACCGCGGCGAACATGGGCAATTCCGCAGGCGCCCGCTTGCCCGCCAACTGGTAAGACAGGCCGAGCGCAAGCGCGGCGTAGCTGTCTGAATGGTTATACCGGCGCAGTACTTCCACTTGGTTTTTGATGGGAAGCTTTTCGCTGAAGCCGTGTGCTTTGAGAAAGTTGCCTATGCTGTGTGCGGCATCCGGCACGCCGAACAGGTCGATCATCCCCTTTTTACCGCTGTCCACGCCGTACAAGCTGATATTGCCGGGCATGAACTGGCACAGGCCGATAGCGCCGTAGATGGAACCGGGCAGAAGCAGCATGTCGATGCCGCCGGCTTCGCAATAGCGGATGAGGGCGCAGAGTTCTGTATAGGCCCGGGCGGCGCGTTCGCGGATGGTCTTTTCCATGTCTTTTCTGAGCGCGGGCGAGGGCGGCGAATACCCCTCGATCCCTTGGAGCGCTTGCTCCGGCGTGTTGGTGGCGGCCATGCTCGCCAGGGCGTGGAGCGCCAAGGTATCGCCGAGTTCATGTCCCATGTCGCTTTCCAGCAGAAACACGGCGGCAATGAGCGCAGGAGGCGTGCCATAGCGTTTGTACACTTCCGCCAGCAGCGGGGCGTGTCCCGCAAGCAGGGCTTTTGCGCCTTCGAAGCCTCCGGCTGTCGGAGGCATGTAGCCGGCAGGCCGTGGAGATTCGTGCTCCGGCAAAGCCTTGACCTGCGCGCCCGCGCCCAGGCGGCTTCCGTACAGTTCCTGCACCTTGGCGGCCATAAAGACGGGTGACCACGGGCCCAGTTCGGAAAAAACCTGCGTCATGCGTTCCCTGTCCATCCCGTCTCCCGCCAGACGGGCTATCAGGGGCAGCCAATGCGGATCCGGACGGGCGTCTTCCCGCGCATCCGGCGTGGCGGCGGACAGCTCCTGCGGCGACGCCTGTCCCGGACACTGCAGAGACGTCAGGAGCGCAAGACAAAACACGATACGGGGCAGGATACCGCGCTTCATACTGCGTCACATGGAGTTACACGCTCCCCTGCTGTGCTTTTGTCCTGCGCATGCATACCAAGCTCCAATCTTACGGTTTGATGGCCTCGCGGCAGGCCGGCCGGAACTCCGGCGCACACCCGCCGACAACTTGTCATTGTTTTTGGCATATGCTATAAAATATCATGAGCGCCAACAAGAGCAAAGCATGCGATTGTCGCCGCATCAATTCAGCATTCTTCCCCTGTGCCCACAAAAGGATCTGTGGTGTCTACGTCAAATACGAATAATCCTGTCTCTGGAATGCTTCGAGACGGCGCGCAGCCCGTCGAACCTACATCACCTTATGGCACGTTGACCGACAGCGCAGCCACGGGAGGGCGTCCTCCGCCGCCGCCGCATGCAGCGGAAGACATAGCCATCGGCAAAGCTCCCCATCAACCGGACGAGCTTGACATTCTTACGTCCCAGCTTGCCGAACTGCCCGAACCATCCGATGTGGTGCTGGCGCCGTCGCTTATTCTTGCCCTGACGCATTTGTTCAAGCTGCACGGCAGGTCTGTCTCCGTGGACAAGCTTCTTGCGAGCCTGCCGCAGACGGAACCCGGCGTAAGCCAGCATCCTTCCGCCTGTCTGCGGGCGGCCCGCGCAGCCGGCCTGCACTGCAAGACCCTGTACCGTCCAACCATCAGCGACATCTCCCGCCTGAACCTGCCCTGCATCCTTTTGCTGCGGAAAAACAACGCCTGTCTGCTTGTGGACATGGACGACACCCATGTGGAGCTGATTTTCCCGGAAAACGAAACCGAAACGCGCCGGGTGAGCAAGGAGGAGTTTGCATCGGAATACATAGGCTACGCCATCTATGCCCGCATGGAAGCCAAACTCGACAAGCGCGCCAGCGAAATACGCCTGCTCAAGGGCAAGCGCTGGTTCTGGGATACGCTGTTCCACTTTATGCCTATTTACCGGCATGTGCTGCTGGGCAGTTTTGTGGTCAACATGCTCGCCCTGGCAGGGCCGCTGTTCTCCATGAACGTGTTTGATCGCGTGGTGCCGAACAACGCGACGGACACCTTATGGGTGCTGGCCCTCGGCATTGGCCTCACCTACCTCTTCGACTTTTTGCTGCGCAATTTGCGCAGCCATTTCGTGGATATAGCTGGACAAAACGCCGACGTCGTGCTGGCCAGCAAGCTCATGCAACAGCTCTTGCACATGCGCCTGGACGCCAGACCGGACTCCACGGGCGCCATGGCCAATAATCTTCGCGAATTTGAATCGTTGCGTGAATTTTTTGGTTCGTCCACCCTGCTGGCCTTGGTGGATCTGCCGTTTCTGGTGGTCTTTTTATTCATTGTCGCCTTTATCGGCGGCTCGATCGTGTTTATTCCCCTGGCAGCGGTGCCCATCGTCATTCTGGTGGGCATTTATATGCAGTTTCCTCTGCAACGTTTGACAGAGCAGGGCTTCAAGGAAAACATGCAGAAAAACGCCCTGCTGGTGGAAATCATCAACGGACTGGAAACGGTGAAGACCTGCATGGCGGAAGGCCAGATGCAGCACACCTGGGAAAAAGTCGTCGCCATGAATTCCGTGTCCAACCGCCACACCAAGAGCATGGCCAGCCTCTCCATGACGGTTTCCCTGCTTGCCACCCAATTTGTCAGCGTCGGCGTGATTATTTGGGGCGTCTACCTTATCCATGACGGCACTCTGACCATGGGGGGGCTTATCGGTTGTAATATGCTCGCTTCCCGCGCCATGGCGCCGCTTTCCCAGATCGCCACCATGCTCAACCGCCTGCAGCATTCGCGCATGTCGCTCAAGTCCCTGGACATGCTGATGGAAATGCCGACAGAACGTTCAGCCGACGACAGCTATGTGGAATTCGGGCATCTCGATCATTCGCTGACTCTGGAGGATCTCTCCTTCAAATACCCGAAAAGCGAACGCTTCGCGATGCAGAATATCAATATGCACGTCGCTCCCGGTGAAAAAGTGGGCATTATCGGCCGCATGGGGTCGGGAAAAACCACGCTGGGGCGTTTGAGCCTGGGCTTGTATCAGCCCACGGAAGGGGCGGTGAAGCTCGGCGGCGTGGATATCCGCCAGCTTGACCCCGCTGTCCTGCGTTCGCGCATCGGCTACGTCTCGCAGGACAACTATCTTTTTTACGGCACGGTGCGCGAAAATATCGCCTTTGGGCGCACCAGCGTGGATGACCGTATGATTCTGCGCGCCGCGACCATTGCCGGGGTGACGGATTTTATCCGCACCCATCCCGCCGGCTTCGGCATGATGGTGGGCGAGCGCGGCATGTCCCTGTCCGGCGGGCAGCGGCAGGCCGTAGCCATCGCACGCGCGCTGCTGCATGACCCGGATATCCTGATTCTTGACGAACCCAGCAGCAACATGGATAATAGTTCGGAAGTGGCCCTCAAGCGGCGTCTGGCGCAGAGTGTCGTGGGCAAAACCCTGCTCCTCGTCACCCACCGCTTGAGCATGCTCGATCTCGTCGATCGTCTGATCATCATGGACTCAGGCCATATTGTGGCGGACGGGCCGAAAAATCAAGTCATGGCGGCCTTGCGGGGCGAGCAGATCCAAGCAGTCCGCAGAGCGTGAGGGACACTATGTCAAGCTTAAGCACCCATCCCGACCAACTGGAATATATGAGCGAGGTTGATGCCGCGTTGTTCCGCAGAGGGCATCCCTTGGCGTATATCGTCTCCGTAGCCACCTTTCTGTTTTTTGCCGTGTTTGTCGTCTGGTCCGGCTTTGCGGAGCTTGATGAAGTGACGCGCGGCAACGGCCAGGTTATCCCGTCGCAGCGCATTCAGGAGATCTCCAACCTGGAAGGCGGCATGCTGGCGGAAATGCTGGTGTCTGAAAACCAGATTGTTGACAGAGATCAGGTTCTTGCTCGCATATCCAACGAGCAGGCGGCGAGCACCGTGCGCGACAACCTGAACAAGCAGGCGGAAGCGGAAGTCGCTATTATGCGTCTGGAAGCCGAGCGCAACGGAACCGAGCTTGTTTTTTCCAAGGCCCTGGAAGACGAGCAACTGCAGATCGTCACCGACCAGCTTGCGCTCTATAATGCGCGCAAGACCCAGTTTGAAGGCGAAATGCGCGCTCTGGAAGCCCAACTCGGACAAAAGAACAATGAAATGGCGGAAGCGCAAGCGCGCCGGGGGCAGTTGGAGGAGAATCTGCGCCTGGTCATGGAGCAGCGCAATATTGCGCGGCCGCTTATGCTCAAAGGCACCTTTTCCCGTGTGGACTATCTGAAGCTTGAACAGCAGGTGGCCACCCTGCAGGGCGATGTGGCCGGCGTGGCCCAGTCTATCGCGCGCGCCCGCAATGGCGGGCAGGAAATCCAGGAGCGGATCAACCAGCGCAGATCCGAAAAAATGTCCCAGATCCAGGAAGAAATCAACAAACGCCGGCTGGATCTCAACACCATACGTGAAACCCTGTCCTTCGGCGGCGACCGCACAAAGCGCATGGATGTGCGCGCGCCCATGCGCGGCACGGTCAAGCGCATTCTGATCAATACCATCCAAGGTTCGATCAAGCCCGGCGAAACCGTGATCGAACTGGTGCCGCTGGATGACACGCTGCTTATCGAAGCCCGCATAAAGCCCACGGATATTGCCTTTCTGCATCCAAACCAGAAAGCGGTGATCAAGATATCCGCCTATGACTTTTCCATTTACGGCGGACTGGAAGGCAGCGTGGAACAGATCAGCGCGGACACCATTGAAGATAAGAAAGGCGAAACCTATTACCTGGTGAAACTTCGAACCCAAAAAAATGCGATCCAGTATCGCGGGGAAAGCCTCCCCATTATTCCGGGCATGACGGCCTCGGTGGATATTCTGACCGGAAAAAAGAGTGTCCTTGATTATCTGCTCAAGCCCATTTTGAAGGCCAAGCAGAATGCGCTACGAGAACGTTGATGGCGGACGATGGGAAAGTTTCGCGACATACATGCCGAACCGCGTGCTTGGCATTGTGCTGTGCATGTCTGCTGTGGGCCTTTCCCGCCAAGGGATTTGCGGACGATGCTCCCGATTCGTCGGAGAGCGTATCGCAAGACTTTGTAAACCAGTTGTGGATAGCAGCGACGCAAAGCACTCCGGACAGAAAGCCCGGACAGCTTGTCCTGCCGAGCCGATCTTCCGACGGCAGCGTACCGCGCGTTACGCCCGGCACTCTTGCCCCCGCGCCAAAGGCGTCGCCCCCCCGCGCGCCGAAGGCGTCGACGGCTCCTGCGCCTGGAACGGCTTCACCGCCGACGGAACCAGATCGCCCGCCCAGCGCGGCGGATGGCGCCGGCGCTCCGGTTACGCCCGCTGCGGAACAGGGCGGGAAGGAGGAATGGACGCGCCCTCAAGGCGCGGTCGCTAGGGTCAATCTTTTCGGGACGATTGAATTTCGCAGTAAACTGAAAGATTCGCCGCAATGGGAACGGATTGTGGCAGCGGAGAAAAAAAAATTCAGCCTGGACAATCCCGTGGGACTGGCGGCTGCCTGGCCGGCCACGCGGGAGTCGCTGAAAGGGAAAGCGCTCCTGGAACAACTGAATGTGGTGAACAAGTTTTTTAACCGCTACCCGTACCGTCTTGACATGGAAGTTTACGGAGTAGAAGATTATTGGGCTACTCCAGCAGAATTCATGAAAAACTCCGGAGACTGTGAAGACTACGCGATCATAAAATTCTATGCCATGAAACAACTGGGGCTTGACACGGATTCTATGCGTATAGTGGTGGTTACCGACGTCATCCGCAATCTCGCGCATGCCGTCCTGGCTGTATATCATGAAGGCAATGCGTATATACTTGATAATTTGAGCAACCTTGTTCTGCCGCACACGCGGCTGACGCACTACAAACCCCAATTTTCCGTCAATGAGAATTACCGTTGGGTACATATGGCGCCGAAAAAATAATACTTAGCTGCGTATCGGGAGTTATAGCAATGGAAAAAGTGACGAGCCAAGGGAACGGGAGCAGCCGCTCCCGTACCCGTATCTTCGGGATAAGCGTGTTGACGGTGCTGATCGTTGCGGTGGCCTGCGCCGCTGTGCTGATTGCCCAGCGCCTGGAGAAAGATTTTGTGAGTGCGCTCCGGCAAAAGGACATCCTTCTGGGGGTGAGCCGCGCCGATAGCGTCTCCGCTTGGCTTACGGGCATGGTCAGTCAGGCCGACCGCCTTATCGGAGCGGATATTTTCAAGGTGTTTGCTTCAGAAGTGGATCAACTGGGCGCTGAGGTCGGCGTGCTGCTGGTGCCGACCACGCCGGATAAGCAAGACGATGGGAGCCAGGTAGCCGCGCAGTTGCCGCTGATGCGCAATTTGCTCAGTGAATTTGTGAGCTATTCCGACTTGTTCGCCGGACGTGTGCTGAACAGTCGTGGTGAAACCTATATTTCCACCGTGCCGGTCACCCAGCCGTTAGCGCCTGAACAGCAGGCGCTTGTGAAAAAGGTGCTGGAAACCGGCAATGCTGTTTTTTGCCCGGTGCGCACCAGCCCGCAGGGTTTGATGCTGGATATGCTCTTCCCGATCAACGCCCCGAAATTCGAAGGCAAGGAAGCGCGGCCGGTATCGGTGCTGATGCTTTCCAAGGCCATTTCCTCCAAGTTGGGGGATCTGCTGGCGTCAGGGCCGCTTACGGAAAAAGGCACCGAGGCCTTTCTGGTGCAAAAGGGCTATGCCGTCTTTCAAGACGTGACGCCGAAAGGCGACACGCTTCGCGATGTGAAAGATTTCACGGCGGGTGTTGACGGCCATCTGCCTTTTGCCGTGCGCACATCGCTGTCGGGACGCGGCCAGGTGTATTCTTACGGCCATAAGGTGCCCCGCATTGATTGGTGGATTGTGCAGGAACGCGAATACACCCTGACCAATGCGCCTCTGGACGACAACCTTCGCATTGTATACGGCATTGCCGCAATGGTGGGGCTGCTCATCCTGTTCATGGGCGGCGCGGGCTGGTGGTGGCTGATGGGCCGTGATCAACGTGAAGTGGCGAACCGCTTCCGGGAGATGAATACCCTCATTGCCGATCAAAAACGTCTGCTCGACGGCATCAACGGCACCATCACCGACCCCATTGCCCTGACGGACACCAAGGGCGTTTTCCGCTATGTCAATCTGGCCTTCGCCAAGGTAACCGGCCGCGACGCTGAAAGCATCGTGGGGCTGGATGTGGCGGCCATCTTCGGCTTTGATACGGCCAAACGCCTGATCGCTTCGGATCAGCGCGTACTGATGGCGAACGAAAACATCATGGTGGTGGAAATCCTATGGCTACAGTCCAAACGCTATATTTTCCAGATATCCAAATCACCCCTCCGCAACGAAGACGGACAGCAGCTGATTGCCGGGATCGTCTCCGTCTTCCGCGACATCACCCAGACTGTGGAAGCGCAGGAACGCGGACGACGCGCCGTACAACAGACCATTGACGCGCTCATTGGCGCCATTGAAGCGTCCGACCCCTTCCTGGGCGGACATTCACGCATCATGTCCAAGCTGGCCGCCATGATTGCCAAAGCCATGCTTCTGCCTGAACGCGAAACCCAGACCATTGAAGTGGCTGCCAACCTTTCGCAGATCGGCAAGGCCTTTGTGCCGCGCGAACTTCTGCTGAAGCCCGGTCAGTTGACCGAGGAAGAAAAAAAGATTGTCGAAAGCCATGTGGAACATACCAAAAACGTGCTGGCCCAGATCGAATTCGATCTGCCCGTGCTGGATGCCATTTACCAGATGAACGAGCGTCTGGACGGCAGCGGGTATCCGCAACAACTGACCGCCGACCAGATCGGCACAGACGCCAAGGTCTTGGCTGTGGCCAATGCCTTCGCCGCCATGGCGCGGCCTCGCTCCTACCGTCCGGGCATACCTGTAGATAAGGTGCTTTCCATACTTGAAGAGGACAACAACGCGTACGACGCCCTTGTCGTCCAGGCCTTGCGAGCCGTTCTGCAAACTCCTGAGGGGGAAAAGATTATTCAACTTGCCGCAACGTCAAAAACGTAACGGCAGCCGGAGGAAATAGTATGAAAAAGGCAATGCGGCGAACACTGGCCGGCCTCACCGTGCTGGGAGCATGCTTGCTCCCGGCGATGGTTTTGGCCGCCGGCGCCATGCATACCATCAAGGACGCCGTGCTGCGCGACAGTCCCTCCTTTCTCGGCAAGGCCGTGGAAACGCTCGGCAGCGGCGCATCCATAGTGCTGATGCACGAAGAAGGCGCGTGGGCCAACGTGAAAGCCGGCGCAAAACAAGGCTGGCTGCCGACTTCAGCCCTGCGCGCCGTCACGGTGTCTCTGGGTGCGGGATCAAGCCGCGCGGCAGTGAGCGCCGGTTCCTCCGAAGTGGCCCTGGCGGGCAAGGGCTTTACCCAGCAGACCGAAGCCGCGTACCGAAACTCACAATCCGGCGCGGACTACGCCACGGTGGACATGATGGCGGGTTTTGTCGTGCCGCCCGGGGACAGTGAAGCGTTCCTGCGGACAGGCCGTGAAGGAGGCGCACGATGAGGACGACCCGCGCACTTTCTTTGTTCCTGCTTGGCCTGTGCCTGTGTGCCGGCGGCTGCGTTTCCGCCGGCTCCGCAATCAACATTGCCACCTCAACCGTCCATGCCGCTCCGACGCTGGCAAAAAGCGCGGAAGACTTTAGCCCGGACCAGGAATACTACCTGGGACGCGGCGTTGCCGCGACCCTGCTGGGGCAGTACCGGGCCTTGCGCGCGCCTGCGGCGAACGAGTATCTCAATCTTCTCGGCCAGAGTCTGGCCAAATACTCCACCATGCCGAACACCTTCGGGGGCTACCGTTTTCTGCTTCTGGACAGTCCGGAAATCAACGCCTTTGCCGCGCCCGGCGGCTTGATACTCGTCACGCGCGGTCTGGTGCAATGCACCGCCAACGAAGACGAACTTGCGGCCGTGCTGGCGCATGAAATCGCCCATGTGCAACTGCGCCACGGCATCGGCAGCATCAAGCAGGCCCGCAAGGCCGAAGCCCTGATGACCCTCGGCTCCATTGCGGCGTCCGCCGCGCCGAGTCCGGTGTCGTTAAGCTCTCTCAACAGCCTCTTCAGCGGCGCCATCAACGACATGGTGCAAACCATGGCGGTGAACGGCTATTCACGCGGCGCGGAACTTGACGCCGACCAAGGCGCCTTGTCCATTCTTCGGGGAGCGGGGTATTCCGAAGCCGGTCTGTCATCCATGTTGCGCGCCATGGACGCGCGCCTGACTCCCGGTACGGGTTTCGGCAAAACCCACCCGTCTCCGGCGGTACGGCTCAAGGCATTGGGAGCGTCCGGCAGCGTCCCGGCCAACCCCGTACGACAGGAACGCTTCCAGGCCGCGCTTGCCGGCGTGAAATAGGGCAGTGCAGTTTGCCGTGATACTTCGTCAGGCTTCGTTTTTGGCTCCGGTCATGTACCGAAGCAGTACACTCCCGTCGCAAAAAACTCGCCTTTCTCGTCTGACGGCAAACTGGAGTACTACCTGAAATAGCGATACGGGGCTCATGAAAAACCTTCTGTCCGGAGAACGCGGAAGCGCTGTACTCATTGCCCTGGCGGCGGCCTTACTGGCTTTTGCCTGCTGGCGTCTGGACATCTTTGCGCGACCGGAGGGCATCAGTTGGGACTGGCGCATGCGTCACGTTGCGCGGCCTTTGCCCTCCAGCGATACCATCGTGCTTATTGCCCTGGATCAGGCCAGCCTGGACTGGATGCAGAAGGAGCAGGGTCTGGGCTGGCCCTGGCCGCGCGAGGCGTATGCGGCGCTCGTGGATTTTTGCGCCCGTGCCGGGGCGGCGAGTCTGACCATAGATGTGCTCTATACCGAGCCTTCCGTCTATGGCCCGGAAGATGACGCGCATTTTGGCCGGGCTGTGGCAAATTTCGGCAAGGTCGGCCTGCCCCTGGTGCTGGGCGCGTCCACGGGCGGCAGCGGGCGCCGGCCCGAGTGGGCCGCATCCTCCCGGATCACGCTCGGTCCCGATACGCCGCCGGCATTTTGGCAGCAAGGACAAAGCGCCACCTTCCCCATTCCCGGCATCGCGGCCGGGGCTGCGCTCGGTAATGCCTACACCGCGTCAGATTCCGACGGCATTTACCGCCGTGTGCTGCCCTTTGCCTTGCTGGACGGACAGCCTGTGCCCAATCTGGCCTTCACCGCCTTTCTCACCGTGATGGGGCCCGCCACGGCGGAACGCGGGCCGGAAGAGCTTGTGCTGAGCGGCAGGGACTGGACGCGCCGCATCCCTCTGGATGAAGACGGCAGGGCGGTCTTGCGCTTCAGCGGACCGACCGGCAGCTATACCTGGTACAGCGCGGCGGCCGTGATACAAAGCGATGTTCTGCTCCAGCAGGGAGAAGCGCCCAGCATCGATCCCGCCTTGCTTGCCGGCAAACACGTATTCTTCGGCTTTACCGCGCCGGGCCTGTTCGATCTGCGCCCCAGCCCCATGGGAGGATCCTATTCCGGGGTGGAGATGCAGGCTACCATCCTTGACAACCTGCTCAGCGCGAGCTTCATGCGGCCTGCGCCCTTCGAGCTGACCTGCGCGACACTCCTGCTCCTGCCGCTTGCGCTTGCGCTCTGCCTTGCCGGGCGCTGCGGCACGGCGGCGCAAGGTGCGATCTGGCTGGCGGCGTGCGGCCTGCCGCCGGCATTGGCCCTTGTATGCGCATACCAGGGAATCCGGCTGCCCCTGATTCCCTTGAGCGCCGCCGCGCTCACCGCGCTTTTGGGAACCAGCCTGCACAAACACGCCCGCAAGGAACAGCAGAAACGCTTCATCGAAAAAGCCTTCAAACATTATCTCGCCCCGGCGGTCGTGCAGCGTATCGTGAACTCGGAAGGCGATTTCGGCCTGCATGGCGAAGAACGTGACGTGACGGTCTTTTTTTCCGATATCCGGGGTTTTTCCTCCTTTTCCGAAAAACTCCCGCCTGACAAACTGGTGCGGCTTCTCAACCGCTATTTCACGCCCATGACCAGTATTATCCGCCAACACCAAGGCACACTGGACAAATTTATCGGCGATGCGATCATGGCTTTCTGGAACGCGCCGGAAGAGGTGGACGGGCATAGCGCCAAGGCTCTGCGCGCCACGCTGAGCATGCACGACAGCCTGGATGCCCTGAATCCGGAGTTGGAAACGGAATTCGGCCTGCGTCTGGCTTTCGGCGTGGGATTGCACAGGGGACGGGCGCGCGTGGGCAACATGGGGACCAGTGAGCTGATGGATTACACCGTCATCGGCGATACCGTGAACCTTGGCTCGCGTCTGGAAGGTCTGTGTTCGCATTACGGGCAGCGGATCATCCTGAGCGGGGAATGCAAGCAAGCCTGCGAGGAAGGTACCTTCGTCTTCCAGCGCCTCGGCAAGGAGCGCGTCAAGGGCCGGGAGCAGCCCGTGGATATATATACAGCGTATTCATCAGAACAGGCCGACAAGATAACGGAAGAACTCGCCGCTTCGGAAGACGCCCTGCAACTGTATGAACAGCGGGATTTCGCGCAGGCGGAGCAGGCATATGCGCGGCTGCTGGCTGCACATCCGCGCAACGTCAAATTATACGGCATTTATGTGGAGCGCTGCAGGCGCTACCTCGCCGCACCACCGCCCGAAGACTGGGACGGCGCGTTTACCCACACCTCAAAATAAAACACAACGCCGGGAGGCTGGAGCGGCCTCCGGCGTTGATTCCCTCGCGTCCAAGCCTTTCCCCGGTTGGAGGGGATTTTCCGGCCCCGAGCGCCAACAACGGGACCGGAAAATCGGTGGGGAGGGGAGTATCTTTCGCGCCTACGCGGCAGCGATATTGTTAAAAAGCTCCTGTGCGCCGGCATTGGCTGGATTGTCCCCCAGAACGGCTTCCAGATGCCGGCGTGCTTCCTCGTTCTTGCCGAGAGACATAAGACATCCGGCCAGAGTAACGCGTACGGCCTCCTTATCGGGGGCGCTTTCCAGGCAGATCTGCAAATAGGGCACCACTTCTTCCAGGCGAGAAAGGTTGTAGCCTTCGCGCACGATGCAGTTCAACGCCACGGCGTTTTCAGGATTATGGCCCAGCGCCTGTGCGAAGCAACTGAAGGCTTCTTCATGTGCGCCAAGTTCCATCTTCACCAGTCCGACACCGGTCAGAGACTTGTCGTTGGGCTCAATGGAAGCCGCCTTGCTATACAGGGTCAGCGCATCCTGAAGATTGCCGCGCTGAATGGCGATTGCGGCCAGTCCCAGATAGGGAGAGGCGTGTCCGCTGCTTGCATCGACGGCCTTGCGGTAATAATCCTCAGCCTTGTCCAGGTCACCCATAAAAAGGTAACACTCGCCCAGTTCCTTGTTGATTTCGTAATCAAGATGGTTGCTCATGGTTTTCCCCCCCATGCAGAGTGCGTTATGCGCCGTTTTGCCAAAATTATTGCGGCCTTGCCGCGTCCGACGCTGGTGCTGTATTTTATGCATAGCACATGCCATATAATAATTATACTTTTAATTTCAATATGTTATATACTCCATTGTGTGCAGGCAGGCAATTTTTGTCGTCTTTCCGACATGGCGCTTCCGTTGCCATTTTCCGTATCAGCAAAGGGAAAAAGCGCCATATGCGCTCCTGCGGCACAGGCCGGGGCAGCTTATGCGTTTTCCGTGCCGCGCGGCATGGCGGAAAATATTGCCGGGCACGGCCGGCGCCCGGCAAATATTTTGACATTTACCGGATGTCCTAGTAGAGATTTGAACCGCATACGCTATATACCTAGCAGGGAATGAGCACGAATATGGCCAAGCCAAACCAGCAGGGTCTTCCGCCCCTGAAAAGATCTGCCGCCCAGGCGCCGGGAACTCCCGGCATTCTGGGCGGACTGCAATCGGAAGTTTCGGTCGAAGCCGCGCCGCTTCTTCAGTTTATCGCCCGGCATGCCGTCGCGGTCATGGTCATGTTGGGGTTTTTCGTCGCCACGCTTGTGGGCATCGGCGCATGGCAGTGGTATGCGTCCAAGCGTGATGCGCAAGCCCAGACCAATCTTGCCCGGCTGCTTCTGCAGCAGCAGGGGGCGGCCCGTGTAAACGCCCTGGAGAGCTTTGCCGCAACGGCGCCGAATTCCATCCGCCTTGCCGCGTTAACGGAGCTTGCCCTTGCGGCCTTGGCCGAAAAAGACGCCGCGCGCGCCGCAGACGCTTTCGCGCGCGTTGCCGCCCTAGACAAAAACACGCCCTTCGGCGCCATGGCCACGCTGTCCGAAGCCCAAACCCTGATGCAGGCCGGAAAGGCCGCTGAGGCGCTGACTGTGCTGGAAGAGTTGGAACATGCCGTGCCCGAACCCATACGCGTCCAGGTGCGGGGCCTTATCGCTCTGAACGCCCGGCAGGTCGGCAAAACAGACCGAGCCATCAAGGCGTACGAGGATTTGCTTGCCGGCGCTCAAGGGGACGATGCGGACTATTACCGTTTTTGCATCCAGCAGATCAAGGCAGACGCCGCAAAATAAGTAATAAGGATACCTATGTCGCATCCGCTTTTGGCAGCCGAGGGCGATATTCAGCTTCTTTTGGGCAACGAGGCTATCGCGCGCGGCGCGTTGGAAGCCGGCGTACAAATGGTAAGCTGTTATCCCGGCACACCCTCTTCCGAGGTTCCTGATGCCTTCCGTCGTTTGCACAAGCAGGCGGGTGTGGTTCTTGAGTATTCGGTCAATGAAAAAGTGGCGCTGGAAGTGGGCGGCGGAGCTGCCTTGGCCGGCGCCATGACGCTTGTGACCATGAAGCATGTAGGCGTCAACGTAGCGGCGGATCCCCTGCTGACCATGGCGTATACGGGCCTGCCCGGCGGTCTGCTGCTGCTTTCCGCGGACGAACCCGGCTGCCATTCCAGCCAGAATGAGCAGGACAACCGCTATTACGCCCGCTTTGCGGGCCTGCCCTGCTTTGAACCCGCAACGGCCCAGGAAAGCAAAGATATGACGCGCGATGCGCTGCTGCTGGCGCGCCGCCTGGAACAGCCCGTGATGCTGCGCACCACGACCCGCATCAACCATTTGCGTGGCCCGGTGCGTTTCGGCGCCTTGGCAACGCGCGCCCGGACAGCATATGCCAAGAATCCGCAACGCTTCGTGCCCGTACCCGCCGTAGCCCGCGCTCGGCATGCCGCGTTGCTGGAAAAACTTGCCCTTGCCGGGGAGGAGGCGGATACCGGCCCCTGGAACCGCATCTGCGGCAATGAACACAGCCGCCTGGGCATCATCGCCGGCGGGGTGGCGCGTACGTATCTTGCGGATGCCCTGGCCTTACGTGCTTGGCAGGATAAGGTCAAGATTCTGGAACTCGGGATGAGCTGGCCCCTGCCGGAAAAGCTGCTCGGCGATTTTCTCCGCTCCTGCGACAAGGTGCTGGTGCTTGAGGAACTGGAAGCGCTGCTGGAAAATGACGTGCGTGCCTTCGTCCACAAGTGCGGCCTCAGCGTGGCCGTCAGCGGCAAGGGCGGATCGCTGACGCGTCAGGGTGAATACTCGACCAGCCTGGTGGAGGAGGCGCTGGCCGCGCATTTGGGCGAAGAATACACGCCCGTGCGGCACACGGCCTTGCAGCCGGGCCTGCCGCAACGTCCGCCCCTGCTGTGCGCAGGCTGCGCGCACCGGGCGGTTTTTGCCGCCGTGCGGAAAGTCTTCGGCGATGACGCCTTCTATTCCAGCGATATCGGCTGCTATACTCTCGGCATGCTGCCGCCGTTGCGCATGGCGGACTTTGTGTTCTGCATGGGATCTTCGGTCAGCGCGGGGAGCGGTTTCGCCAAAATTTCAGGCCGGCCGGTGGTGGCCTTCATCGGCGATTCCACTTTTTTCCATTCCGGCGTTACCGGCCTGATAAACGCGGTGTTCAGCAAGCACAATCTGCTGCTCATCATTCTGGACAACGGCACCACCGCCATGACCGGCCACCAGCCAAACCCCGGCATGGATGCCGATGTGCTGGGCGAGGACTACGCGCATCTTGATATTGAGGCACTGGTGCAGGGTTGCGGCGTACGGCAGCTTGCCGTCGTCAAAACCTCTAACCACAAAAAGCTCGTGCAGACGCTGGAAACCATGAAGTCCCTGACAGGGGTACGCGTGATCATCGCGCGTGATCCCTGTGTGCTGTACGCCCGACGCACACTCAAGAAAAGCGCGCCGCAGACGGCCCATGTGCCGACGCAGACGCCGGAAGCGCTACGCGTCCTGGAACGGCTGGCCTGTCCCGCGATGCGCCGTGATGGCGAGTCCGTGTCGGTGGACACAACGCAATGCGCCGGATGCATGCTCTGTCTTCAGCTTTCCCCGGCCTTCACCTCCCGCAAAAGGAGCCGTGCGTGACAGCTTTGCGCATTTTCATGACAGGCGTTGGCGGGCAGGGTACGCTCACGGCCACGACCCTTTTGGCGAAAATTGCCCTTGACCTGGGACTTGAAGTCGTGTCCGGCGAAGTACACGGCATGGCCCAGCGCGGCGGCGTGGTGGAATCCACGCTGCTGATCGGCGGCTGGCGCTCGCCCAGAATAACTTTCGGCGAAGCGGACCTGCTGCTGGGCTTTGAACCGCTGGAAACACTGCGCGCCCTGCCGTACCTGCGCCCTGGCGGTCGCGTCTTTTCCAGTTCCGACCCCTTGCCGCCTATTGGCGTGACCCTGCAAAAGGAACGCTATCCCGATATGGACGAACTCCAGGCCACAGTGCGGGCCGTGGCGGCAGACGCGCTTTTTTTGCCCTGTCAAGGTCTGGGACATAAGGCCGGATCCATCCAAAGCGGCAACAGTGCGCTGCTCGGCGCGGTGTGCGCGGCAGGCGCGCTCCCCTTCGGGCTTGATGCCCTGGAGATCGGCATCAAAAAACATCTGCCCGCCAAGATCACGGACGAGAACCTCAAGGCCGCCCGCTTGGGAGCGGCGTGGCATGAGCCTATACGCCCCCACCCTTGAGCCTTGGCTCATGTTCAAAATTCTTTCGGCAGGCGGAGTTGTCGCTGGGGAATTTTGGGGACACATTACTAAATTATTTCCTACACCGTATATTGCCGTTGGGAAATCAAGGACAATAATTTAGTAATGTGTCCCCAAAATTCCCCTTATTGCGCACTTGCGGGAATGCCTGAAGTCCGGTATTGCTACAGACATCCTGGAGAGCATTTTGCTAAGGAAAATGGTATGTCCCAAAGCTATAAACCTGTGACGCCGCCGCCCCCCCGGAAGTCGATGGAGAACCCGCGCCAGTATCAGCGCCTGCCCCGTCCGTACAAGGTGGAGGCGAAGCTGTTGCAGTTTCCTCTCTCCCCCCGTCCCGCGATAAATGCGCCCTGTTACGATATCAGCGCGGGCGGGCTGTGCGTGGAATCCCCCAAAGCCCTGAATATCGGCGACCTCATGCAGATCCGGGTGCATGTGCCCAAGCTGAACAAGTTCTCCCCCCGCTTTTTCAACCCCTATGAAAATGATGCCGAACAATATGTGCAGTGCATAGGCAAGGTCGCTTGGATACGTCCGTTGGGCGGCCACTATCTTGTTGGGCTGCACTTTACCGATATCGATTCGGATCACCGCAAGGCTTTGAAAGGCCTTATCCAAAAGGCCATGCAGCTTCGTTCGTAAGCGATGATTTTTATAACATATTCACCGGATCGAGATCGAGGGCCAGCCTCAGCGCATTGCCCTCCACCCCGTTTGCGGCCTTGGCAAATGCCGCGCGCATGGCGGGCCAGTCCTGCCCCTTGAGCAGGCAGTGAAAGCGTTTACGCCCGCGTAGCATGGAGATGGGCGCCGGGGCGGGACCAAGCACGGCGACTCCCAATTCGCGGCCCGCTGTGCGCAGGTTTTGCCCCAGGCGGCGTATTTCGTCCAGGGCATCATCTCCGCGCGTGGCGTCAAAGCTCACGCGCACCAAGGCCAAGCGCACGAAGGGCGGGTAACGCCGCTGCTCGCGGCGGGCGATTTCAGCCCGGTAAAAACCCTCATAATCGCCGCGCAGCACAAAATCCCAACAGTAATGGGAGCGGTCGCGGGTTTGGATGAGCACCTCTCCGGCCCGGCTGCCCCTGCCCGCTCTGCCGGCGGTCTGCACCAGAAGCTGGAAGCTGCGCTCCGCGGCGCGGTAGTCGGGCAGGTTGAGGCCAAGATCGCCGTCCACGACAAGGGCCAGGGTGACTTGGGGAAAGTGATGGCCTTTGGAGAGCATTTGCGTACCCACAAGGATTTGCGCCTCCCGGCGGGCAAAGGCCGTAAGAATTTCCTCCATGCGCCCGGGGCGGCGGGTGCTGTCGCGGTCAAGGCGCAAGAGTTTCGCCGGAGCGAGCAGCGTGGCCAGGTGTTCCGCCAGGCGTTCGGCGCCTTCGCCCATGGGCAGGTAGTGCAGACCTTTACATGCGGCGCAGGGCTGCGGAAACGGGACGCTGTATCCGCAATAATGGCAGAGCAGCCGTTCGCGCCCCTTGTGGTAGCAGAGGCTGATGGCGCAGTGCGGGCATTGGGCCGTCGCATTGCAGTTCAGGCAGTACATCTGCGGGGCGTAGCCGCGCCGGTTGAGCAGCACCACGGCCTGCTCCCCGCGTGCTGTGGTCTGCCGGAGCGCGTCCAGGCTTTCCTGGGCCAACAGCGAGCCTGTGGCGCCAAGGCCGCTGATGTCAACGAGGCGGATGCTCGGCAGGCTGCCGCCGCCCACGCGCTGTTCAAGGCGCGACAGACGCAGACCGCCGCATCCGGCGGCGTAAAAACTCTTGAGATCCGGCGTGGCGGATCCGAGCACCAGCAGTCCCTTGTTCCGTTCCGCGCGGAACCAGGCCAGATCTTTGGCGTGATAGGAAAAGCCCTCCTCTTGCTTGAAGGAGTTGTCGTGTTCCTCGTCAAGCACAATCAGGCTCAGATCCGGGACGGGCAAAAACAGCGCGGATCGCGTACCGATGACAAGACGCGGGCCTGTGCCGGCGCCGAGTGCGCGGAAGGCGTCTTCACGACGCGCGGCGCTTTGGTAGCCGTGGAACAGGGTGAGTGGCGCGCCGGGAAGCGCAAGACGCGCATCGCGCTGCAGTTTCAACGCCAGCGCCACTTCCGGGGCCAGGAGCAGGGCGGACTTGCCTTGCGCCAGGCAGTCGCGGGCCAGTTCCAGGTACACGGCCGTCTTGCCGCTGCCGGTGACGCCGAAGAGCAGGTGGCTGCCCGGCCGGCGGCTGTGTAAAGCTTCACGGAGCGTAGCCAGGCTTTGTCGTTGTTCTTCGGACAGATCAAAGGGCAGAGGCGGCGGAGGCAGCAGCGCCTCCTGGCCTTCGTCGGCATCCGGATTGTCTTCCAAGGGCCCGATATGGACGATGTTTTGCCGCGCCAGGCTTTCCAGGGCCGGCGCGCTGCCCTGTCCCAGGGCTTTGAGCAGGGCGCGGCGGTTTGTGCTGCCGTGTTCCAGCAGATGCTCCAAGAGGGCGATTTGGCGGTGCGCGGCCGGACGCACCGGCCAGGGCGGATCCGCCATCAGGCGGCAGTATTCGCCAAGAGCCGCATCGCTGCCGACCGGCAAAATTTCCATGTCGCCACGCATCCAGGCCCGGCCGAGTAGGACAAGATCTTCGGGCGCCAAGGCGGCAAGGGAGCGCAGGGAAAGGAGTCTGGCCTTGCCCCCGCTGAAATGGCGCAGACGCGCCGTGGCGTCGCGCAGTCCCCTGGGCAGCGCGTGCCCCAGAATACAGCCCGGCGTAACGCCCTGGCGCAGGGCGAGTTGGCGGATCATGTCCATATACCCGGCGTCGAACAGGGGGGCTGCCTCCAGAGGCCAGCACAGCGCTTTCATGACAACGCCGACCGGCAGCTTCTGCGGAGCGGCGTTGTGTTCCAGGATAATGCCCGCGCGCAGTCCCTTGCCCAGCGGCACGGCTACGCGCAGTCCCGTCTGCCAGAGCGTGTCAGGCAGATAGGCCGGGCTCG